>JAALOO010000256.1_pt1 | contig 49611 bp, 26 predicted proteins | sample 7257641 | NCBI WGS metagenome assembly JAALOO01 (sample SAMN14085613, study PRJNA598686) | mite metagenome | biome: ENVO:01001000; feature: ENVO:01001002; material: ENVO:01001226; isolation source: single female mite from University of Michigan culture on fish food culture... ...
ACACACACACACACACACACACACACACACACACACACACACACACACACAAACATACACTCACAGTCACAGTCACAGTCATCGAGACACACTTCTCACATCTGACAGCGGTGAAAAAACAGCAGTCTTTTGCCTGCATCAGTGCACTGATGTTGCTGCTGCTGCTGTTGAGCTGCACACTGTTGAGCTGACTGCCGCTCACTGTGTGTGTGTGTATTCAGTGTGTTTAGTGGCCAATCGTTGATGATATTCACCAACGCTTGTCACAATCACAATCAGCCAGCCAGCCAGTCAGAATGTAGTGAACGACACTAAACAAGTAGTATGATCTTGCAATCAACTTTTTGTTCACTTTCTTTTCTGTGTATAACAATATCGTTTTGCATTTTCATTTGCGTGCTGAGTTCTTCTGTCAGTACCGGTGACATATGTGTGTGTGTGTGTGTAAAGTACATGTTCATGAATTGAAGAGGAGTACTGAAGTGCCCCTTTGAGTACCTCTTGAAGACGGCACTTAAAGTGCGACCAGTTGTGGTTACCAGCCGTGGTAGCAATTGGCCACACAGTGTCTGCCCGGACAGATGCGCCGGCAATTCTTCACTTCAGCCACCCACACGTGCTGGTTGCCGTCTTCTTCGTCGTCTTTGTCGTGAAGTTTGTTGTAGTTTTTTCTTAACTTGTACCAGACAACGCAACTTCACCCCAAATCTGCCTGTTGCTATCGGCATTCTCCTTTCTTTCTTCGGTAATGAATGTTTGCCATAATGTCTGCGTGGGTCTCACTCGATTATCAAATGTTCGTGTCAGACTCCTCTCTCTCTCAAAAGCTGCCGTCACTTTCAACTAATAGTGTGCAGTAGTTTGACACTTATTCATTCTCAATTCAGTGATGAATTGAAAGTGTGTTTAGTTTGTTGAAAGCAAAATAGGTGTAACTTTTTAACAAAATCCTTACTCGTTGACGTCAGTTTTGCACATCATCTTCAACTTTTCACCAACTTTTTTTTATTTTGGCGCAGTCATTTGGTTGCCATGACAGCTGTTGAGAGCAGTGCGACGACCAGTTCACTCTAGTCTGTCCACTGATCATATTTGTTGTGCTTTATTATTCGGTTCACTTTCCCAAAACATTCCAACTGACAACATTACCTTTCACTCTTTGGGGCATTTTCCATTTCCTGCCTTTTCCTTCCTGCTTGCATCCTGCCACAACCTTCCATCAGCTTATCTTTGCACCTGAATACTTAAGAGAACTCTCTCAGAACTGGCACATGGATCACTTTGTCTGCACCGCCTGCAGCGCCCCACTGGCGGGCACTAAATACGTCCTCCACGATGACCGGCCGCACTGTGTAACCTGTTTTGAGCAGCAGCACTCCAATGTCTGCGATGAGTGCCAGAAACCGATTGGCATCAACTGTAAGGTAAGTTTCCTTAGAGAACTACTTTTTTAGGAAAACTTCAATTTCACACTGATCTATTATGTCTATCATCATCATCACCACCACTTGTGCTGTTTCTTTTCCTACTGTCCACCAGGACCTGTCGTACAAGGAGCGCCACTGGCATGAGAGCTGCTTTGTGTGTCGCGAGTGCAAGAAGTCCCTGCTCCAGCAGCCTTTCGGTTCGAAGCACGAGCAGATCTACTGCGGCGACTGCTACGACAATCTCTTCGGCACTCGCTGCGACGCCTGCAGCGAGGTTTTCAAGCCGGGCCAGCGCAAGCTGGAGTACAAGGGCAAACAGTGGCACGAGACCTGCTTCCTCTGCAGCAAGTGCCTGGTCCCCATTGGCACAAAGAGCTTCGTGCCGAAGGGCGAGGAGATCTACTGCAGCGAGTGCTATGAAGTTAAGTTCGCCACTCGATGCGTCAAGTGCTGCGAGGTTCGTTCCAATGTGCTGGAAAGGCACTAAAGCTAAAAAAACTTTACAAATAATTCAAATAGCCCTATTCTCACTTGACACTTTAAACATTTTTTATTCCTCACAAACGTTTGTAGGTGATAATTGAAAACGGCGTCATGTTCAAAGATGAGCCGTGGCACAAGACGTGTTTCACCTGCAATGAGTGCAAGATTGAACTGGCTGGCACCTCCTTCCTGGTTCGCGATGAGAAGGCCTACTGTCGTGAGTGCTTTGGCGAAAAGTTCTCACACAAGTGCACCGTCTGCACTAAACCAATTATTGGCACCAGTAAGTGTGAAGCTACTTCAATTCCGGTTTCACGTGTCATTTTGAGCTAAAGTTGTCATTCTTCTAGTGATATCTTTAGTGACATTATTCTCACACTAACTTCTGAGCATAATCAAATACTCAAATACTTTTTCCTCTTTTCATTTCTTCCTTCCGCCCTTTTTTCTCTGGCAGGCCAGCAAACGACGCGTTTCATCAGTTTTGAGGAGCTGTACTGGCACACTGAATGCTTTGTGTGCGTCGACTGCAAGACTCGTCTGGAGGGCCGTGGCTTCATTCGCGACGGTCCTGACATTATCTGCGGCGATTGTGCCAAGATTAAGTTGTCGGCGGAGATTGAGGCTTAATCAACCTCGGCGAATCAGCAGCCTGCTAAATGCCGAGTCAAATGTCGGATCTCAGCGCACAAGAGAGGACACTAATAATTACAATAACACTTACATCTGCGACACCGGGGGTACCATCATCATCAACTTTTTCTTCTTCTTCTTATTTTGTACCTAACTAGCCCTACTGCACTTACACTTTCGTTTCTTTTGACAGCAGCAGCTTGGCAGCAAAAAACTGATGTTTCCTTTTTTCAGGACATCACAGATACCCTTCAGCGGACATTGCATTTTTGTTCTTATTTCCTTTTTTCTTCTTCTTCTTTTTCTTTAACCTTCATCTTGAATTTCACTGTTTTCTTTGCCACTTCACTATACTTATTCAACAGCACTATGCACCTATTGAAGATTCAGTGAAGACTGCACTAAAAAGTGGCAGTTGTATAGTTGTTACGTTTTTGTTCTTTACTTGTCATTTTCACTTTAATTCACTCTTAGACTTAGCTAAATGTTCTTGCTTTGGCATCTAAATTTTAATAAAAAAGCACACCTACATTTAATAAAACATCGAATTAGCATCCGCTGCGTTAACTACTGCTTTTATGTTTGCCCACTTGACTTGTCTGGTAGAGAAGGCAAACTTTTAATTAAGAAAACCAGCACAGCGGATTAAAAAGTGAGCTTATAAAAAGACAAAGCTGTGGAATCTACACTAACTTAAACGACATAAGCAACATTGTTTTTAAAAAGTATACTGTTTTTAAAATCAACTTTTGCTTCTTTTAGTAAACAGTAAAAAACAAAATTTTGTACAACTAACTGGTTACAAACAAATGTAAGATTTTGAAAAATTTGCCTGTTAATGCGTCATGAAAGGTTAAAGAACGAAAAAGTAACTTCACTCTTTTTTGTCAATAAGTGAAAGTGACCACAGCTTCCAGTTGGCACCAGTGTTAGCACCATTGTGCTGAATGCCGTCTCAATGGCAGTCTCAATTGCCGCGCCGATCACCGGAACCGATGCGACCTCCCGAAAATGGATGGCACTGTAAGTGAGTGAGCGTTCCTGTGCGTGCTAAGTGCAATTGGCGGTGTTTTGGTGCACAGTTGTCTGGCAGTTGTCTCACCGCTTCCCACCGTCATAAATCGCAATCTTCCGACTCAGCAGACAGCAACAGCAGCAGCACTTTTCTGTTGACTCAGTGCGGTAATCGCAAATGGCACTTATTGCCTTTCTATCCAAGGAGACAAAATCAACTGGCTTTTGCTGCCAACTTACATGCTACTATTGCTACTAGTCAACCCGATCAGTTTGTTTTGCCAATTTTGCCTTTCTCCGTGCTGGCATTTGTTTCCAGGATCACACACATTGAACACATTTGTCAATTAAATGAAATCTACCGCATGAAAGGAGTTAATTTACACTTGCATAACAGGCGAAAAGTGTGCACTGCACAGTGAACCCGTTTCTACTTGACAACCATTAGAACAATTGTTGACTTTGCGATTACAAATGCAATTTCACAGTTTTTGCACTTAAAAATTATAAGACAAATAATATAGTAAATCTCTCAATCAAAATAAACGAGCAAGTCAAGTTTTGAAATTAAGATAACGGTGTGCGCTGAGTTCACATACCTATACACTATGTGAACAAATTTGTAATTAAACTTAATTAATTATTAAAAAACTGGTATATTTTTTTCATTGTAACAAATCAAATCAATCATTTTGCTTAATACAATTTTTAATTCTAGTATTTTAACAGGTTTAAGTTTTGAAATTTGCCGTTATTTTAAAAACTTTAGCTTTTTATATATGTTTTTATGTTGAAAAACAACATACAATTTTTAGTTTATATTAATTGCAACAAAAAATTAAACTAATCAACCCATAACAAAAAAAATTGTTTTTTGTTTTATTGAATTTTAAAAATTGAGCTTTGAAGTGATAAAACATTGAAACGTGTCCATTTTATTTGGTGTTAAATGCAATTTGTTTTATTTTTTCATTTTATTTTGATTTATTTCTAAATTCTAAATTCAATTGAATGCATTGTGATTTAGCAAACGGGTGGTAACTAGCAAAAAAACTAACAAAAATGGCTAAATGCAAGTTTTTTTCACGAGGGTCTTTTTATCAATAAAACAGAATTTTATTAAATCAAAGAAAAAATATGTTGTCAGCAGTTGTTCGTTAAAAATGTATTTTTACAAAACGTTATTGTAAAAAACTAAATTTTACTTGACCAAATAAAGTATTCAAAAACCAATAATTTTAGCTGGTTAAACCTTATATTTTTTGTAGCAATTAGTCTTTAGATAAAAATAACCTGAAAAAATTTTAGATAACTTGATTTATTAGGTTTGCTAAAAAATTAGTCTGAAAAGTACTGCTTTCAATCAAACAAAAGCCCAATACGTGTTGTTCATTTGACTCATTTCCGGCTCATTGTTGTTGAATGCGCAAATTACTTTCAAGTTAGCGAGAATTTACTGGTGTTTTTAGCAATTTGTCAAGTGATGTAAGTGCATTTGCATTTAAAAAAGTTTATGGCAAAAGCATGACAATTTGGGTGTTTACAAGTACTTGCCGGCAAACTTGACATTATTTTTTGTTATTTAACTAACTAGAAGCTACTTGTTATTTTGTTCTACAAAAAAATAACAAAAATGTAGACAAAAACAAGCAAATAAAAAACACCCATTTACATTTAAATAAATTACTCACTAATCTAATTGGTTTCAAAGAAACTTTACTTATATTCATACAACAAGTGGGTTTAAAAAAAAGTAAATTTACCAAAAAAGAGTTGTGGTTTGCTGAGAATTGGTAAGTGTCAAAATAAAGCACACGAGCAAATGGCAGTGCTAAAAATAATTGCTGCCAAGAGAGCCATAACCTATCTAGTCAATTTGCGTGTTGCATTTTGGCATTCTAATTAGCTGCTGGGCATTCTGTTTTTGTTTTTACTCTTAGACAATGTTATTTACATTTTTGTTTATTATTCAAAAAATGGCTAAAGCTACATTAACTTTTATTACCAATTAACATTTTGATTTGTTTAATAAAATGTGTGCAAGTAAACGTGACATTTAAAAGGAACATTGCTTTTTTATAAACAAATGTTTTAATTAAATTAAAACGGTTAGTAATATTTGTGTTTCATTCCCAAAAAAGTACTTGTGTATTTGTAGTCCATCATCCAATGAGTTAGTGTCAATGTTTGGTTATCAATTAATGGTCTATCTACCTTCAATGTTTGGTTTTCCGTCAAAACCCTTGATCAGATGAAGATGGTCAAAGTGCACTGACTCACGCAGCAGACGCTTACTGTGCTCGTCAGCGAACTGTCAAAGTAAGGTGCTGTCACAGTGCACACAGTGTGATGTGTAGCCATTCAGTGGACACATTCACTGAAACGGCGACGGTCGCGCCCGTTCAAATGATGACGATTTGGCCGACTGAAAAGGCCAGTGAGGACTTTGGACTCACTGCTCACCGTGTCTTTAGCACCCATTACCGCGCCATAGTGTTGCCCCTGAATAATCTGCTGCAAAAGGACCCTCTTTCACTTTCACAGCCAGCACCGCTTCCTCTTCTGTTGTCTTGTTGTTTATTTGCATTACACGTAATGAGATTAGCGCCATTAGCTGCATTCTCGAGCACAAGAGGCTGCTAGAAAATGGCAGAAAAGGACAAAACAGTCGAACCAAAGTCGCTACCATTGTGTCTCGGTCACTACTTTTTTGTTCAACTATTGTGCCTTCTCGGAAATCTAAGAAAGACCACTTACTACTGTGTTAGGCATCCTATGTCTCTCCTACCGTATTTATCAAAAAAGAGTGAAAAATCAAAAAGACCAGTCGACTAAACAAGTGAATAAAGGTTGCAAATTAATTTGAGTAACTTTTAAGCCAAGTAGTAAGAAGTAGCAGCAGCATTAGTAGTAGAATGTGCCACTGCAGCAGCAGCTGGAAAGAGGGAAAAAAGAGAAAATAGACACATTAAGTGAATCAAATCCGCACACGGTAATTTGCATTTCCATTTGATTGTGCTCATTTAAAATGTCACCCCTCTCTCTAATGTAGCTTTAGAGGAAGAAGATTGCCAGAAGAAGAAGAGCAAAACAAGCTGATACAGTGTTGATGATTAAGGAGTAGTTTGCCACTCACTGGAAGGTGTTCTAATTGACTGCCATTAAGCCCGTCTGGCCTTGCTGCTAAGTGGCAGGCAAGTGCACGGCACGCTATGGATATCCAGTGTACCTTTTACAAATGGTAATGGGAGCCCCGGCTTGGCACTGTGACACAGTGGAAAACTTTTTCAGTGTCACCACTGTGTTTGTTTTATTTTTTCCACTGTTGGTAATCAAAAGGCTGCTGCTGCTGCTGTGTTTGCTGCCGCCGGTGTTGGCCATCTCTCCCGGGAGAGTTGGTGACAAGTTTCATGAGCTTATTAAAGAGTTGTGCGTTTATGATGATGATTGCAAAAGATACAAAATACATTTGAGGGCAACGCAATAGAAACTAGATAGAAAATAGAAATGACGTTATTTAACAGAGTACAAAAGTAAACGTAGTTAGAGAATACGCTTGTGCTAAACAACAAAAACAGCATAAAACTTTTTGAATAAAAACTAAATTGCTGATAAAATTTTGATTTAATATTTTAAAACCAAATTTTATATCTGACAGTTTCATGGTTAACTGTGTTATAAATTTTATTCGTTCGGTGAATGATTACTACGTTTTTAAACTCTCTTTCCAATTACAATCATGCATTTTGCAGCTACTTTTTTTATTAACTGCCACCAACAATTCAAGTGGTCAGTTTTAATTCCGACCGGTTAATGTCAATGTCAGGGCGCGTGCATTCCCACACCTTTGGCCTAGTGCAATCAGTGTTTTTGTAAAAGATAGCCAAACTGTTAAACAAAACGAAGGAAATCAAAACAAAAAGAAAGCAAAGTGAAAGATACATTGTGTACGCATGCAACAATAAGTAGTAGTCTATGTAAATGAGTGTCAGGCTATTTGGCGTACTATTTAAATAAGCATTGTCCTCTGATGAGGCATATCGGAAAGTGAGAAGAGGAAGTAGACTTTTGTCATTGAAAAGACCGCAAAACTCAGTTCGTCTCTCCAGAGATCTGACGCGTAACTGTGGGCTAGTGCGTAATGTATGTGTGAAAGAGCAGTGCAGGAAAGCCGCCATAAGAAAAAAGGGGGAGTTGGGAAAAGTGAGAAAAGCGTCGTTGTTGCTGTCGCAAAGTTTACCAAAAATGTGTGTTTGTCTGTGTGATAAACAAACGGTTAGCAACGGAAATTATGAAAATGAAGGATGGAAGATGGCATTTAAATGAGGGCAGACAAAATACGGCAACAAACTACTGCTGATGCAGGTTGCCCTTGCTTGGTTCGTTGGTTGGTTAGAAACGCTACCGCACAGCAAAAAGTGGGCAAACAATGCAGCGGGCGGTGTGGCAGAGCACTTTGGCCAGCAACACCGCAGCGTCAGCACACTTCTGTGGATTCCATTTGTTGCCAGTTTACAGTGTATTTTAAATTGGGAAGCAAAATTACAATTCAATTTGAATTATATATTCCTTTCATCTACTGATAATTAAAATTTGCGCAAGAGTGCAAGGTATTGTGTTCAATTTGGTTCTGGCGGAAGCCAACTAGTTGAATTGACTGACTGACGTATTGTCGTCGTTTCAATGTTAGCTCGTCTGTTGGCATTGAAAAAACTGGTCATATTTATAGTGCGCATTCCTTGAACTTCCTTGCACCGCAATGCATTAACTCTGTTTCTATGCAAACAAATAATTTAAATTAAGTTAAATGAAAGCCTTTTGTTCAATTTTTTTCATTGCAATGCAAATTGAAAAAAGTCTAATTTGTGCAATAAAAAAACAACTGTGCATTTGAAAGTTGTCAAACAATGCTCAGTGCTGGTTGTTTTTCTCCATGTACGCTGTTGCCAGTTATTCTTTTGATCATAACCTGACATTTAGTTGCCACTGTGCAGAACTGCACTTTACTTTGATTGGCATCGATTGCTCACCAACCTATAGACAGACCACAACGGTCACCGCCCATATTGCCGATCAAATAGATTAGTTGTCGTTTGCATATTCGTCATTGCATTGTCAAAAAAGCGCAATATTATTAACAAATGTTTATTTGCAAGGAAATGTGTCACTTATGTTGCAAGGACGGTTATCATTGAGAACAATGTGATTGCAAATAAGCTAAGACAAAACAAAAAACAACAAAATTTTAAAATGGGTAATCTAACCATAACAAAACTGTTGGTAAATATTTATTAACTGTAAAAATCTATTGTTTAAAAATTAATTTATAGAAAAAGTTTTTACAAACTTGTTTAAAAAAATTTTAAACTTGTAAAAAATAATCAGCAATTTTATATTTCAAAAATTCAACTGCTTTTGTAAAAGCATTGTTTTATTACCAGCTAACCAACAACTAACTGTTCAAATGTCAAAAATAATGACTTTATCTTGTGAATGTTTTAAATTTTTATTTATACAATAAAATATTTAGTTGTTTATTTTGCTTTATTTTTAAAATAGTTTATTTGAATTTTCCCTTTTCAATAGAAAGTTAACAAAATATTCAAATTTATTTAGCTCAAAATATTTAAAATTTTTTTTAAACCAGCATCTAGTTTTTTAATCCCAAACAAAAATAAAACTAAAAAAACTTGATATAACGTACATCAAAACACACAACGGCAATTGTAAATCTAACCGGTGTTTTGTTTACCCGTCGTCATTCCGGAAAGTGTGTAAAATATTAAAAAAATAATAACCTAATTGGCTTTGCCTGTATATGCGCCAAGGATGGCAAAACCTGCAGTTCCTAGTTTTTGCGTCTACTTCAAATTGAATAGTCTCCGCGGATTATCAGAGCTTTAGCAATGCTACTTTGACTGTGAAAAGAAAAGAGGAGGGGGAGGGTATATAGCTGACTTTCCTTGACAGTACTGTGCTCAATGACGCCAATTCTTGGCGACCATTCTGATTGGCTCAAGTAGCAGAATCCTGCGCACCACAAGTGGCCACTTCCTTGGCAAAAACTATTTAAAAGGACTCGTCAATGCCTAAACAAGTCATATTCTTCTACTGCTTTCAACTTGTCAAGATCTTTTTCAACTACCAAAACTACCTAACAAGCTCAAAAAAGCCTTCTCAACAAAACTTTGAAGAAGTTTAACCAGCCTCCTTTTTGTTTTCCCCGTCACACTCTGTTGACTTAAAAGTCCAATTCACTTGCGCCGCTTTGACGTTTTCGTCCAGTGCTCAGACATCATCGCCACCACTTGGGTTTACCCGCTACTTGGCAAGTAAGTACAATGTCTACTTTGAAGTTTATTTTCTAGTTTGAAGTTTAAAAAAATCAGTTAAAAATTAACAAAACAAAAAATAAATAAATACACATTACACCCTTTATGCACCCTTAAACTCTTATGCTAGTCTGCAATGGAGTTCTCCTTCCGCGTCAACCTGGTCACTTTGGTGCTGTGCGCCGCTGCCCTGAACGTCGCCTTTGTTCTGGCAGGCGCAACCAGTGCATCGGCCCTGGAGCAAGCCGCTCAGCCGCGTCAGCTTTCAGGTAGGAGATCAAATAAACCCTTCAGATGGAGGGAAGTGATCAACTGTGTGTGCTATTTGTCTTTTTGTCGTACATACATTAACAAACAGACGCTGCTGAAGCAGCCGAGGAGGAGATCGCCATTTACCGCCAGCCGATGGGCGCTCAGGAGCGCTACGCGCGCGCATCGAGCGCTTCCGGGGGCGGCGGCAAGGTGTCCTTCTATCCCACCTATCGATTTGGTTCGGTGCGCCTGATCAGTCCGTATGCGCTGCAGCATCTGCTTGCCTCGCGATTCCAGAACGCAGACTACCCAGGTAAGTCACATATAATAGTGTAAAATAATAATTAACTGTCTGATTGAAGTGAGTCACACTCACTCGGTGGTTAAGCCGGTCCTCTAAATCCCAGCTAACCATAAAGCTAACCAGTCATGCAGCTAGCAATTATTGTACGCTAACCTAAAATTTAAACTTTTTTTTTCTAAACTTTTAAACGCGCAACAGGCAAGCGAATGGGCTCTGAGTTTCTCGGCAAGAAGCGCTCCAGTCCGAGCAGCCTCAGCGAGGGCGCCCTGGCGCTGGCAGAGTCGTCGCCGGCGGCGTATGCAGTCATTCAGAAGAAGATGGGCTCTGAGTTTCTGGGTCGTCGCAAGCGAGACCTAGCCGGGCAGCTGTAAGGAGGGAATCGCTTCACTAGCCAAACGAAGTCACTTGCTCTTCTGTCGCCGAAAGTAGCGTCGCCGCCGCCGTTTGACAGCAAAGGCAGCTTTTTTGCACTCAGTAGGCAGTTCATTCACTGCCGCTGAGTGCAAAAACTCCTCTTTCTGTCAGTGGCGGCAGTAGTAGTCAATGGCAGAATTTCAAGGGTAGTAGAAACTGATCACACACACACAAACAAGCACAAACAGAGCAAACATTTTAAAAAACGCCGTAGCTCATTACAAACCAGTTACACTGTCCACTGGACACTCGGCACCAATGAATACGGCCATTACTGTCAACTAACATTCCCTCACATTCCCAGACACACCTACCCACACACCCACAAACCCTCAATACAGCAAATTGACTACAACAGCACTATTCGCTAATTCCTCAATGACGAGCAATAAGCACACTAATACTTGCAATAACAGACACACACAGCAGTCTCCAACAGTGGACGCAGCAGCAGCTGACCATGATCAATCAACCATTGCAATCTCTTCACACACCTCATTCAATCATTTCAATGTTCCCACACACACAAACTCACACACATAATACACCAGTCAAAGGGGTCACTTTTTCTTTATCATTTCTATTTTTATGTTTGTTTTAACAATTTCTTTGTTTTCATTTTTTTGCGATTGTTTCTATATTTTTTCATTATTATCTTTATTTTATTTTTTCTTATAAATTATTTTTATTTATTTTGATTTTTTGTTTTTAGCAAAAATTACTGACAAAAACCATACGTTTTAAACTAAAACAGCACTGTTTAATTTCAATCGTTAAATTACAAAAGTTATTTACTAAAAAACAGTTAAGTTTTTACTGTACTTTTGTTTGTTTTTGACAGTTGCCCGAACAAATGGTTTATTTCAATAAAAATAATTCATTATCTAAATGTTTGCTAAACTGTTGATTACTGTTTTTTTATTATTATTGAGTAATTTTTGCATTTTATGCAGGTTCTACTGGCAAACAATTGAATGCATTGGTAATGGCAAAACGAACCTTTTCGCCGTTATTAAAGGTTCCAAGAATTGGCAAAAAATCAATTGACTCAAAGATTCGTCAACTTTTAGTAAGTGCACTGGCAGAGTCAGAACAACTAAATGAAAAATCTAAAATAGCAAACAATCTAGTAGAAAAAGTAAAAAAGTTTCATTCTGACCAACTTTTTGGTATGAAAAATCTACCCTTCAACAATTTCATGTATTACACCAAGGGTAATGAGTTTCTTGGCGGTCCGGGACGCCGGTAATTTGTTTTTTAGCTAAAAATGCAAACCATTCTTTAATGATCAATACAGAATAAAACATTATTATCATATGGTTTCACAACTTAAAGACTAGTGTCAATCAAAAATTAAGTTCAATTTTTTAGTAAATTGCATTTCTGACGTTTTCAATTTTAAACCGTTTTACGTTTGTTAATTAATTTTTTTGTCAACAATATTATGTCTTAATTTTTGTTTTATAAAATCAACACACTTTCATAAATCAATTGTAAAAGTAAAAAACAAATGATTTCAATTGTTTTCATTACCAAGCATTGCTATTAAAACTAAATTAAAAAATGATGAAAAATAAATTTATGTTTTAAAACAATAAATTTAAAATTATAAACTATTTTTAATTTTAAACTGATTAAAAGCAGTTTTGCAAAAATAAAAACTTTTTTATAACCGGATTTGTGATAACTATCAAAGTTTTATATTTTTTTATATTATTTTATACAATAAAACAATGTCAATGAGTTGTAGCTAAGATGACGACATGACGGACGAAATTTCATTATTGAACAATTTAAAAACTATGATTTTGTGTGTGCAATCTAAAACTAAATTATCAATTGATACGCAGCGTTGATTAAAACAAAAATTTAAATAACTTAATGTTAAACAAAAAAATAATATTTATAATTTATCACAAGAAACACAACAGGACAACTGATGAGTAATAGCTGCCATTGTTTTTAGTTTACTCTCTCTCAAATACTTTATTTGTCATAACACATGGTAAAAAGGATGTTCTAGTTGAACCACTAACGCACGATTAAGGTGATAGTTTAATTTTGATAAAACTACGTGTTGGCATTTGCCTGTACTTCGCTACATGAGGATTTAAAAAAAACATACTGTTTGTTTAGAACAAAAAAATAAAATGAGTTAGAAACAAAACTTGTTTGACCAGTAAAAACTTAGAGCTTCACTTTACAGTAATCAGGCTTTTTTAGTTCCGGGATTTGTGAACAAGTGTCTACTGTTGCGTCTAAGAAGGGGTCAGGAGTGTCTGGCTATCTTTTCCATCAAAAACTAAGGTTTTGTAGTGGTTACTGACTAAAGCATTGATTGGCAATCAGTGCACCATTTGCTGATTGAGACAATCAATTGAGTACCGTCACGTACGGTCACCTGCCAAAAGCATCTTCACCATTGCTGATAATCGTAATTGATGCTCGATAATGCTCGATGAATGTCCGATTACAAGGTTGGTAGCCACTGGTGTTTTCTTTGTTAAGGTTAACTCTAATTAATTTTTCAGTGCATACAAGCTTCGTTTTAACAAAGTGTAGTTTAATATAATGTGCGTGACCCTTAAAACGCAACAGAAATAACAACAATTTTTAAATGTTTGTTTTGATAATCTATTCAAATCATGTTTAACAAAATTTTGTTCTTTTCATAAACTTGTTGCAAACTTATATTTGTTGTAAAACAAAAAACGATTTTTAGTTGTTGCTATTAAACAATTTACAATGGTTTTTAATTTTTATTTTGTAATTGTAACATATTTTATTTGGCAGTCTTCACTTTGTTGACTTAATATATCACTATTGTGTTTAACCAATATTGTTTGAAAACTCATTGACCTATTTGTTCAATCAAATGGAAACTATTCAATTTTTAACACAAGGCATACAATGCCACACAATACTTAAAAGAAAGCTTCATCTTTTTACATTTATCATTTTTTGCTTTATTGTATCAAATACGTTTGGAGAATCTTTTTCTGATAAACTTTTATACAAAAGGATAGAACAAGCCTTTGAAAACAGTGAAATTGATAGTTCATTAAAAATAACTGAATATTTTACAAATCAATTTAATGATAAAATTAAAACTTTTAAAAATAATAACATTGCAAATTCTTTAATTGCAACTGCGTTATCAAACACCGGTTCATCATCGCAACCTGATTGTGTTGCCAATCAAAGCACTATTGAAATGCTTTGCCTATTTGGAGATAAAAATAAACAGTCATCGCCAAACAAAAGAATAAATCAGCAAATCAGATTAATACTGAAACGGTTTGAAGAACAAAATGATTTTCGCATTCAAGAGGACTACCAAATGGCTCGTGTTGACAAACGAATTGCCATTGATGCAAGTAAAATTGTCAAAAGTTTTTTCAGTCGTTGGTTTTGTCAAATAGTCAAAACAGTGATAAGCCAGGAAGAAAAGTTAGAGCACACTGAAGTACAAAGCTCAGTTGCTTTGCTGACAACTATTGTTACAGACATTAAACACATGATTTCTTCACAATCATCATCGCCGTTGACTGAAATGATGCGCATTGTTTTGAAAAGCATGCAAACGGCACTAAATAATTTAAATGAACTTGAAAAGTCAATAGGCAAAACACATTCCCGTAGCAAAAATGAATTGTACAACTTTCGAATAAACGTTTTGAAATCTTTGGTTAATTTAGTGAGTTAAACATCATTTGTCATAGTTGTTTTAGAAAATAATTTTATTTTTATTTTCAAAAAGTTTTTCAACAAAAGTATTATTGCTGACATGTCAAATAAAGAAATCCAAATTACAAATTTAACAACCAACATTTGCTTAAATGGAAAACATGGTGCGCATATTGGATCGCAAGCAGAATTTGAAGTAAACTGTGCTTTTTTCTTTCTTTTTGAATCAAATACAAGAATCAAAGAGCTCATTGTTAAAAATTTTGAGTATGAAGAAAAAATTGCATTATTAGGAAGCTATAAACAAGAAAATAGTAAATTGGATACTAGAAATGTTCATGGTTGCAGCCATGACCGGTCTGACCGGCCGGACATACATGATGGCGCTTGCCAGTTAACAAAAGTTATTAAAGATGGCAAATGCAAAGTTTCGGAAGAACAATACGACATTGAGTGCTTTCGAAGATACCTTAAAATGTTTATTCCAGGCAAATACCAAAACAAATTTAATATGACTCTTACTACAGGTGGTCCTCATGCATTGCTCTATGCACTGCGCTCTTTTTGCAACGGTCAATCGGCTTTTATTACATTTTCAATAATTGATGTTGGTGTTTATCTGCATAATCGGTATTTTCATACCCAGCAAGTAAAGCCTGATTGTAATCATCAACCCAAAAACCCAACTACTTTTGGATCAAATACTAAATCAACGTACATATCAACGACGCCAGTCAACGAATTCAAAATTAAGTCTGAAAGTTCATTTACGCGAAAAGTAACTACACCAGCAGCCAAAACACCTCAAAATGTTTTAGCAAACTCTGCAAAACAACAATTTATAATTGAAAGCATTGTCGGGTATTTTTTAAGAGCTATTGAACAACGACTAAACTGTAATGTTGATTTTAGTGCGTAATGTGTAATTTAAATAAAAGTCAAAAATGTTTAACATTTTACATTGTTTTAGTAAGTTTAACGCACAAATTAATGTAACAGTTAGCAATTTTATTGATTTTTTAAAATTTTGACAAAACAAAACAAATAAATAAATAAGTTAAACAACATTATAATAATTTTACAGAAAGTTTGTTAGATTTAACAAATGCAATAAAATTCAGTTAAATAAGCTATAAATGCAATACAAAACTATTTGTTTTTTCGAATTGGAACCAAAGTTGGAAAATCCACAAATTCTCTGCCGTAATGAAACATCAAGGCAATGACACTCGACGACATGGAAAACCAAAAAAGAAGATAAAGCATTTTTTCCGTCAAATGCTCTGAAATTAAACCAAATTAATACAAAATGTATGGTTCATTTACTAAATTTTTACCTGTTGGTAGCAACATAGAAAAGAAAAACATGCTCATAGAAAAAAGCAAAAATAGAGGAAACTGTGTAAAAAATGAAATGCAAAGTTTTAGTTAGAAGTAGATGCCATGTAGCGCAGATAGTTACCGTAAAAATTTTGAGCACGTTTCGACTAGCCAGTGGACACTTGATGGTGTGGCCTTCACCCAGTTTGACCTGGTAATTGCCCAGCACTAGGTCAATTGCATCCTGACGAAAGCCATCCTCAAAGTTGTTCTTAAAGTACCGAACCATCGAGTTGACGCCGTCCTTTAGTTTGCCCACAAATCGCCGTTTTCCAGTTCGAGTGAAATCAGTTTTTAACGCTGGTGTACCGGCATACTGAATGCTGCAGGCGTCGGCGTTGTCAGCCCAAACTAGAAGGTTATGATTGACAAAAATGGTTACTAGAAATTTTAGAACAAACATTAGCAATAAAAGCTTACCATTGCGATAAACACTGTAGAAGGCGGGAAAATCCTCCACCCGCTGGCCAACTGCAATAACGCCAAAGTGCTGCAGCTGCCGCTCCAGACTGGTCTTGGCAATTAAACTCTGCACCACATTCGTTCGGTCGAGACTGTCGATGCAGTTGGTGCGAAAGACGCCTCGCTGGTAGCGGTACTCTTCGCTGGAGCTGGCAAAGTACCCGAAAAGGTCAATGTACCGGCTGATGGACTTGATCAGAATGGAGAGGCGGTCCCAGCGGCCATGGCGACACTCGGCGTGAAAGTCAAAAGACTCGAGGTGCATGTTGGTGAGGCTGCTGGCGGTGGCGGCAGTGGCGCTGTAGAAGACCTGTTGCAGCTTGCTCTTCAGCACCTCCTCCTGGCCCGAATGGTTCACCAGGTTGAGCAGGACGACTGCCTCGTACTGCGACAGCAGGCGGCTCAGGTGCCGACTGAAGACCTCCAGCTGACTGGGCGACTGGCTGAGGGAGAGCGTCGGCGGCGGCTTGTACCGCAGGTCCGGCAGCTGGCTCCAGTGCAGCGGAATGGAGCCGCGAAGCTGCACGAAGGAGGCCTGCTCACTTTGGAAGAGCACAATCTGTTCCGTTTCCACAAAGTTGGAAGCAAAGCCGTTCTCGTCGGCACCGCGCGAGAACATTCGCGTTCCGGCGCGGTCTACGCTCCGTCGACTGATGATGATCAGGGTGAACTCTCGTGAGTTTAGCTTGATTTTGTTTATGCTAATGACTGGAGGGGGAGGGGAGATTTATTATAAAAGGGTGTTAAGTTAGATGTTTTATGAGCTTACAGCCGTAGATGATTGGAATGCAATATTCGGCCAATTCGTTGCGGGAGAAATCTACCAGTAGGTACTGATTCCAGACAAATCGCCGGTCAGCCTGCAACACAAACGGTCTGAAATGGGAGATTGTGTTTTTTACAAAGGTAATTCTGCTTACTTTTTGGAAAAAACTTGACTGATCCAGTGCAGATTTGCCTGATTGCTGATACAACGCTTGCAAGGTGTGAGACAAATCATAGGTATAGGAGAGGTAGAAAAAGGGTGCCTGCAAAAAGGTAGTGAGCATTTGCTGGTATTGGCGATTGTATCGCTTTTGATCTTCTGTTAGGTGAAGTTCACTTTGCTGGTAGGGAATGATTTCTACATTTTCTATGCGGTAAATTGCTTTGCCCAGTATCTCGCCAATCTGAACAATTTGCGTGATTAAAATAAGATATTTTCCGGCAATAAGTTGAATGACACCAAAAATGCCCCATATTTGCTTAATTGAGTAGGCACACAAATTGCACAAGTTTACTTTTTCATTATCTGTAATTAAAAACAATGTTAATGTACGTGTTATGTTTTTATTTTTGCTTATTTAAAGCTAATACCTTTTAAATCAACAGAACAGGTTTGCCGATTAATGACTAGAATTTTATTATTGACATTTTTTCTCGGAACAAAATAAAAGCAATCTTCTGCTTCGTAACTGTTCACGTAAACAAACAAATTAATTTAGTGTTAAATAAACAAACTCATCAATACTTACAATGTTAATTCTTGATGCAACATTCTGCTATGTAAATAAACAATGTATTTTAGTACAACAAAACCTAAATGCAATTTTATAATTAAGTTGTTTTGTCACAGTTGTTTTGTTTTGTTTAGACGTTCGTGCAACACGGAAAGTCGACAATATCAAATCCAATTTGCACTAAAAGTAACGCATACAACTTACCTTCAAAAATGGGAATTTTTTTACTTGATCAGCTTTGGCAAGTTACATTGCAAAACAGCAACTGTGGCGCTGCATTCAATGCACGACTAAATGCTAGTTTTGAGCAAAAAAGTTGACAAAAACAAAAATTTGGCGTATTTTGCAAAACCAAACAGTTTTGCGGCATCAGTCAAACAGCTGGCATGATCACAGCAAGGCAAAAAAGGTAACTTGCAGCTGCACCAACTAAAATGCACAGCTGAGTCAGTGTTTTGTGTAGCACACTGTCACTGTCAGACTGACTGTCTGCCAAAATGGCCAAAAGATGTCGGGCTCTGTCAATTGCCTCTGTTGTCGCTTTTCGCTCTCTTTCTCGATATAACCACAACAAACTCGCTAAGGAGACGTGTACTTCAGCCGACTCGGCGCTTCATCGACTTGACCGACTGTGTTGTGCTATTGAACACAAGTGGACTGTACACGATCCTGGGATGTGCTGTTGTGTAGACTGCTTTTTGTGCTGACAGACGCACTTTTGCCTTCACGTTTGGTCCACTCTGATTGCTCTATTTGACGACTACGGCTGACAGCAGCTAACTGACCACTTTTCTACTTTTCTTTCTCTCAGCCTTCTTTTACTGTCGTTGCTCAAATTATACCACGTCGTTTGTTACGTGCGCTTTTACTAGTTGTACAGCAGTTTTGTGGACACACTTTTAAACAATTCAAAACTAACAAGCAACACCAAACCGCGCACCTAACTGCCTGTGATTTTAAATCAAATCGTAAGTAACTGATAAAAACGTCTATTTGTACAACAAATTTCATTTAATTTCCGTTTTCCATTTGCATCCGTCTTAACCACACTAGGTGACCACCATGAATCTTGTTTTGCACAGTCCAAATGCCATTGCACTGTCCAATAACATGTTGGCAGTTAGTACGTTGCTGGCGTTTGTTGGTATGCAGCTGTTAAATTGTGCTGATACAGTTCAAGCAAATTCAGCTGACTCAAAAAAAGATTATTATGAAATTCTTGGCGTATCTAGAGACGCCACTGAACAGCAGATCAAGAAAGCCTTTCGAAAGTTGGCCGTCAAGTACCATCCGGACAAAAACAAAGAAGAGGGTGCAGAAGATAAGTTTAGAGAGATTGCCAAAGCCTATGACACCTTATCAGATAAGGAAAAGCGCAAACGCTACGACCAGTTTGGTGAGGATGAACAACGAGCTCAGACCTTTCAACATGGCAACTTTCAGGACATTTTTTCCAACTTTGATGACATTTTTGGGAACATGTTTCACCACAGTGAGCACCGCCAGCACCACAGCCATGCTCATCACTCAAGTCATCAGCAGAATGGCCACTTTTCATTTTCTTTTGATGACCTGTTTGAAGACGCCGAAGAAGATCCTTTTGACAGTTTCTTCAATTTTGCCAGCAAAAGTGGTGGCGGCGGTGGCGGTGGTGCTGGCCACCATCACCCGCATGCTGACAATTCACACTTTGGGGCGTCCTTTTTTGGCAACTTTTTTGAGGAAACTCATGCATCATCTCATGATTCTCATCATCACGGACACCACCACCATCAACAGCAGCGTTGCCACCAAGTGACCAAACAGGTGCAGGGCACTATCATCTCTTACACCGAATGTCACTAGGTTTGACAACTTCCAGCCACCTTTTGCGTGACTTTTTCAGCCCAGCCATACACTTTACAAAACTAGTCGTTGTTTTAACCCTAATTTGGTCGCCATTATGCATTTGTCGAAGTTGCCACTGTTTATTTGTTACTGCTTTAAATTGTTATGTTACATTTTTTTAAAAAATGCATTTTGAGGGTTATAGGTAACTTTTAATCACACGCACATTTTCACTGCATCGTACACTAAATTTAATGTTAATTTAAAATTTTATTTATGTTTTTTATTTTTAATAAGTGCAAACATTTTAAAATTAAAATTTTTAACAATTTTGAAACTGATATACATTTTGGTAAATGAATATTAAACATACTAATTTAGCTAAATATTATTATACAGATTTAAGCTAGTTTTAGTGTTATCGTTTTAAATATTTGAGCATTTTGCAATTTAAATTGTTTTTAATTAGACAAAAACAATTGTAACAAATATAAAAAATTAAGGTATTTGGATATAATTATTTATAAAATATTTAAATAAAGTGTATTTTTAAAATATTTTAACAGTTTTAAAATCACATTTTTTAATTTAAAATGATTTTGCAAATTAACATTATTGTTTTTTTCATTTGTTTTGTTGTTGCAAATATAAGTCATGTAGAAGGAATGCTGGTAACTGCCTCAACAAATGTTAGTACAGTTCATGTTGGAGAAACTTTCACACTGCAGTGCAAAACACCAAATTTTAAATTGGAAAACAATGGATTTGTCATGACGTTTTATTCAAATATTAGTGGCGGGTCATTAGGACTAGCTCAATACGAGATAAAAGGTTTGTTTAAATTTTTTGTTAAATAATATTTTAATCAATTTTTATACCTGTTAACAGCTCATGAAAAAATTACATCTTTTAGCACTTATATTTTTACCGAAGAAAAAAAATTTATTAAGCAAATAATTCCAACATTCCACAATTTAACAAATTATGAAATTAGCATCACAACTAAAAAAGTTGTAAAAATACAATTTCATTGTCAAACAAATTTAAACTCATGGTTTTGGTCAAATTCTGTATTAGTTTCTGTAATTTAACAAATTTTAAATTTGTTTTTAACTAATATATAAAATTAAAATGTATTTTCAACAAAAACAAATGTTTAAATTATTATTAATTACCAGTCAAAAAACAAAAATTTTTTATTTTGTTTTTGTAACTTTAAACGCAACTGTGTATTGAAATAATATTTGTTGTGCAACAATTTGTTTAACTAATTAAGTGTTTTAAACTTATTTTAAACTTATTTTTATTAATAAATGTTTTACAGTTTAAAAGTCACGTTTTTGTCACATTAATCATTGATTAATACAAATCTTATAAACTCAATTTAATTATTGATAAAAATTTTTTTGAAATAGATTGTAATATAAAATGCATCATATTTTAAATTGAAAATTTAAGTTTACTAAGAAATTGCCTAAAAATTTTTCAAAATGATTTTAATGCAAATTATTTTAACTTGGTTTGCAACTTTTTGTTCAACTTGGGCTGCGCCTCAAGATGATCATAATGTTGGTTCACCACTGTTTTTGACACCATACATTGAAACTGGTAAAATAAATGAAGGAAAAAAACTTAGTGAAGTGATTTTGCCTGAATTTGAATCACATTTAAAAAGCTATTCTGGTTTTTTGACAATCAACAAAACAAACAATGCTAACTCATTTTTTTGGTTTTTTCCTGCAAAAGTAAGGTAAACTATCAAAAAAATTTTGTATTAATAAGTATTGTTTTCATTTTAGACAAACCACACAGCAAAAACTCCAGTGATACTTTGGCTCAACGGTGGTCCGGGTGCTTCTAGTGTGTCTACTGTTTTTGTGCAAAATGGTCCACTTAGAGTCGTTAAAGTTAATGGCAAACTTAAATTGCAACCACACAATTACACTTGGAATGAAGAGTTTGCCGTATTATACATTGACAACCCTGTGGGCACTGGATTTTCGTTTACCGATAATGAAAGTCACTACCTAAGCAATGAATCTGAAGTCGGCCATGACGTCTATGAAGCGTTGCGCCAATTTTTTCTTCTTTTTACCGAGTACCGAGGAAACCCATTTTACGTAACAGGTGTCAGCTACGGTGGAAAGTACGTTCCCGCTGTTGGATACAAAATACACACAATGGGTGAACAAGCAAAGAAAGACGGTATAAACCTTAAAGGACTGTCCATTGGAAATGGCCTTTGTGATCCGAAAACCCAGTCAGATTATGGTGACTTTTTGTGGAAACTTGGCCTTATTGATAAACACCAACGAGATCACTTTTTGGCTGAGCAAGCAAAAATTGTCAAATTAATAGATCAGAAGGAGTACACAAAAGCAGTTTTAGTGATGAATGAGTTGTTTTTGGGTTTCCCAATTCCCGGTCACCCTCATCCTCAAACTTATTTTAAAAACGTTACTGGTATTAGTTCAGTGTACAATCTTAATGAAAAGTTTCCAGAAAGCGGTTTGGAAAATTATATTAACTATTTATCACAAAACTCAACCCGAAAAACACTTCATGTTGGAAACCAAAAGTTCACAGAAAGTTCTCGATTGGTTTTCACTCACATGTTGAATGACATTTTCAACAGCACAAAGTCATGGATTGAAGAGTTGCTCAATGCCAACTATCGCATTATCTTTTACAATGGAAATTTAGACATTATCGTTGCTGCAACTTTGACTGAAGATTTTCTTAACACTTTAAAATGGAATAAAGCAAGCAAATTTTATTCAGCTGAGAGAAAAATTTGGAAAGTGGCCAAAGAAGATCATTCAGTGGCTGGCTACGTTAAAAGAGTAGACAATCTTTATTTTGCAGTGGTTCGTAACGCAGGACATGCTGTCACAGCTGATCAACCACGAGCGGCAAGCGATTTAATAACTCGATTTATTAAAGAACAAGATTTTTAATTTTATTTTTGTACTATTTAATTTTTTAAATTAACAACTTAAATTAAAAACAACTGTAATTCTTCCCAAAATATGCGTTTTCCACTTGGCAGTACTATTTGGACATCTAACTGATGTTCAATTGAGCAAGTAGTTAGCGTTGAAACAAACTTTAGAAGGTCATTGTTGATAATGTTCACTAATGTTGTCTTTAAGTCTGTGGAGTAATTTTTTGTCAGCATTGTACCATTTGAGCTGTGGCCATTTTTGGCCACCATCAAACAAGAATTTGAACTTCCCTCCACTTTTGAAAGTACAACAGATAATTTTTCTTGAACAGAATCTTCGTTTTCTATTTCTGATATTGCGTTTATTTCAGCCCATAACTCATCGTTGAACATGTCATCTGCAAAGTTGTCCAAATAAACAACTAAATGTTCAACAGTTGGATTCCACGACTGTACTTCAACTACTTGTTCAGTTGCCTTTTGATAGCGATAACTTGAGTTCATTGTTTGCATACGTTTTAAAAGATTTGTTTTTAAGTTTTCAAAACGTGTTGGCTCCTTCATCCGAGAGTAAATATCAGCAAAAGTAGTTTCGGCTAAAAGAAAAGAACGTTGATGTTATTGATGTTTAGTAACTTTGTAGACGCTTACCTTGTCCTCGCATCTCTTGAGTGATGTTTTCAATTAAACTCAACATTTTTTCTGACAAACCAATGTTTGTAAGTTGCTCAAAATCTTTAAGCAGTTGAAATGCAGCTTTTATAATAGCAAGTTTGTTGTTCCCCATTTCCTCAAAAACTACCGTTGCGCGGGATTTTTGATTTTTTGGAAGATCTTTAAACAATTTTTTCCCTTGATAAGTTATTTCTTCAAAATGGCCGTTTTTTCCAAGATCAACATCTTTTGCTAAAAGCTCACTTTTGTCTGTTACTTTTGATTTGTCAAAAAATTTTCCAAATAACTTTAAAGTATTTGATGATTTTTCAGTGTTTTTCAGTGAAATTCGAGTTTTCTCATTAACTAGAATCGTTTTGCCTTTTCTACCGCCAATAGTGATAGACTCTGCCTTGTGAAGACTTCCAAAGACAACATCGCCATTCTCAATTCGATTGATTGTGCGAATTATCTTTGACTGCTCCAGTATAGAGCCACTGCCCGTGTTTTGCGCCACAAAGCGGTCAAAGGTGGCCCGTGCTTCGGCATCGGTCATTTTTGAGGCAAACTGCTGAATGTGTTCATTCTGAGCCGACTTGATGATGGAGCGGGCCGTCTGCGGTCTGATTAGGTTGTTCGTAAAGTAGAAGACGGACATGGAGAACTGCACCACATCGAGCGTCGTCAGCTCCTTGCGCGAGTACTTATCGAGCAGATTGGCAATGCCACAGCCCACCAGAATGGAGTCCACGCCCAACGTGCTGAAGTTGAGAATGGTGGCGAACATTCGCGTGGAGTTGCTGAAGATGGTGCCATTCAGTGTGGCGCCCTTGATCAGCTGCGCATTGACCATGGAGGCGGAGAAGTGCAGCGGCGTGGCCAGTATGCTGAAGTAAAGGGTGAATGACTCCAGATCGAGCAGAGACTCGAGGTGTTGGCCCTTGTCGATTAGCCGCTGCATTGCTCGGGCGGTGCCGTACACGCCAAAGGAGCCGCCGGTGATGGCGCTGCCTATCAGCACGCCCGGGCCGAGTGGTGTGAAGAGGGAGGCCACGAAGATGGCCCCACATCCTGAAGGAGTTGATTAATAAGGTTAATATGAGTTAATATCAAAGTTAAAAGTGTAATAACAGACAAAAGCAAACAGACTCACCTAGCCCGGTGACTATGCCGACTACATCAGTTGTGTTGAGTATTCTGGAAGAGAGCAGACACTGTGGAGAGTTGGCAAATTCGACGTCAGGATCTTGTGATGCGTCAAACTTGTAGGAACACTCTCCTGAGCAGCTGAAAAATCCAAACTTTGGGTAGCCATACTTAAGCATTGGCAAGGTGTTGTTCGCTTTCCAGTCGTCCCAACTTTTGTACACTCGTCGGTTAATGTCAACGTAAAAACGCCTTGATGAGGCATCTTCGGGGTTGTCGCCTGCAAAAACGCTAAACATAGGGAGCACATACTGCTGATCATCATGTTTGCAAGCTACCATGATGATGCCAACTAGCAGTTTATCACTTGTTGCATTCTTTTTATGAACGTCTACAATTTGGTCTAAAATTTCTTGCCCATTCTTTTGCTGCTCTTGTGTATAGTAGCTGTACAGGTCGTGCTCCTCGTTTTCGTCTTCTTCTTCAGTGTCATTTTCATTTTCAATTTTTCCACCGTAAAGTGAATAACAAATTTTAAACAGTAAAAGTTTTGAATCTTCAGGAAACTGGTACTCATCAAACTGACTGCCTTTGAAACCAACGTAGTAAGATCGAAGAATTTTCACAGCCGATTCTTTCCATTTTTTCACATCATCCGTTTCCCATGATGCAGAAAACTCCTTTGTGAATGCATCAAAGATGCCCATTGTATTACGTTTGAGGAACACTGAAAAACAATTTGTATTTTTATAAAAACTCAAAAAAAATTACTTAAAACAAATTAATTACAAAGAACTTATTGTTGTTGTTGTTGCTATGAAGTACTGTTTTTAAAAGTGCCACCAAAATGGTAAGCAACAATCAGAAGGCATCAAGGGAGAGAAAGGACGCAACGAGTGGCTGTTGTGCTCTGCGCAATTTGCCTATGACTCACTGCCAGTCAGCACTACCCAAGTAGCATAAACATTAGGCAGCAGTGACGGCAGTACCACCGAGCTGACAGCACGCTTTAGTAACGCTTCTTTTCTGTGACTGTTGCTACGATGACAGATTGCATGTCAGCACTACATGTACAGTCAATACAGGTACATGTATGTTTCTGCCTGTGCCGTACAGACAACTGAAAACAGTTGTCATTTTTTTTGTTCAAACTAAAAAAGTTCCATCTAAAATTCAATCAATTAAAAACTTTGTATCGATTGTAACTAGCAAAACTAAATACTAAATGGACCATTTTTATTAGTCATTTTAAGTATTAAATAAGCACTTTGTTTTGTTTTAATTGTTTTTGAATGAATTTTAGTTTTAACAAAAAAATAATATTTGTAACTTATATATGAATATTGACACCATAAAATCACAAAAACGTTGTGGAATATGTGCCAACAAAGTTTTAGGTATTTTGTTTTTAATTTTAAATCCATAATCAACCATGTTTTTCAGAAAACAATTTTAATGGAGTTTCTTGCAACGAATGTATTTATTTATTTCGTCAACTTATTTTTTTCAATGTAACAATTGTTTGAGTATTATAACTTTATTTTGTAATTTTTACAAAAATATTTTACAGGAAAACTACCAATGCAATGTCAAAGCAAATTGTAAAATTACTCATTTAAATAGAGCCGACTGTCGCTATTGTTTTATTAAAAAATGTTGCAAAAATGATGTTAAAATGGTAACTGGTTACAATGGTAAACTTTTATTTACCAAAAATTCATGTTTTTAAATTTTAGAAATTAATGTTGATAATTCACAATAAAACTTCAGTCAAAAAACAAAATAGCTACTCAAATCAAATTTTAAGTAAGATTGCGTTTTTCAGTAAATTTTAATAAAATTAAACTGTGTTTTTAATTTGTTAAAACAGAATTTAAAAATTCACTTATTAAAACAAGTTCACAAAAACACAATTTTAATTTAAAATTTAACAAAATATTTTGGCAACATAATGAAGTTAAACTAATTTATCATGTTCAAAAAATAATTGAAATTTTTGTTGTTTTAACACCTGACAGTTCGAGCAAACCAGTTTCTAATATTTCTCAATTGTTTAACTATGTTCACGAATGCGCTGAAGATTTGACAAAATATTGTAAATGTTTTAGTGCTTTTAAACTATTAACGTTAAATGATCAGTTATTGTTATTAAAATCTTTTAATACATCATTTCATGTAATTATGATTTCATTTGTTTACAACCCTCAAAACGATTCGTTTCCAGTTATTCAAAATGCTTTAAAAAATGATCAAAAAGGTAAAATGTATCACGTCAACATGTCATTGTATTCGCCTTATGAAAATGACAATATAGCTCAAGTTTTTCGAAATTATTACTACAGTTTGCATTTAGAAATGGAAAACGATAAATGTATAAGAGACTTGGTAAGTAAGTTTAAACCAGTTTAAAACATGCATTTAATTTTGTTCCCTAAGTTTAGTTAGTAGCTCAACAATTGTATAAAACAAAATTTAACCTTTTAAACCCTGAAACTGTTATGTATCAGTATAATAAATATGGATATTTACTACAAAAGTATTTAAAGGTAAACTTTAAATAAAAAAACAGTTATTAAAGTTTAATATTTTTTAGTTTAAATACAAAAACAAAAATGAAGCACTATTAAAATACAAAATCTTAATAAATTTACTAGATCAAATTGACATGATATCTTTTTACATTACAATTATTTTACAAAATGTTGATCAAGAATCTATTGCCGATCTTACAAAAGAAGTGTATATAAAAATTTAAAACAATATAAATTAAACTATGTCTAGAGTAGTTTAATTAAATTTTATAAATAAACATTTGATTAAAAACAACAATTTTTTTTATAAAAAATATCATTTTGTAAGAATTCATGCTAAAAAGTTTGGTAATTTTTTTGGCGTTTGATCTTATCTTCAATTGATAACATAAAAATGCATCGTTTTTATTTATACTGCGTATTTTTTGTACTTAAGTAATACCAAAAAAAATCTGTTTTTGTATAAACTAAAATTTTTACTGCAAAATATTTTTTTAATATTATATTTGTGCTGTTTAATTTTTCCGTTTTACAAAAATTGTTTGAATTTTGTTAAATTAAAAGTATGTTGTTATACAATTTTAAAACTTTAAAAATACAAAATAATTATTTTTGTTTTTAGTGTTGGAAAAAAATGAAATTAACATATCTCGTCGCCTCTTGTTTGTTGAATCAGACACATCGACAATTGTTCCATTGGGCAACATAAAACCATTTACATCTTATCAAAGTCTCCTTAAAAGACGAAATCAATCGTTGCAAGAATGTTTAAATTTAAAACCCGATTTAAAAAAAGAATGGCTTATTGCTCAAAATCAAATCGAACAAAAGTTGCTGTCAGCAATGATTCCTGGAAACAAAAAAGAGAAAGCATTGGAAAAAGCTGTTTTGCTTAAAAATGAAATTCGTCGATATGGTCTTGACGCTGTCACTGCTGCTCTTGTTTACTCAGATGTAACCGAAACTGACAAAAAACAAAAATTGTATCGTCGTTTTAATCACATAATTGGAAGTAACGCAAGTTCCAATTCGTTTCACCAAATGGATCTAATAGACGTTAGCTATGCGGCATTTTTCGAGACACTTTTTAACATGCAAGAACATACACCAGTAGTGCTAACCACTTTGTACAGAGGTTGCGATATGCCGCTTTCATTACACATTGGTTTGACTTTTACTATCGGATATTTTGTCTCAACTTCTACTAGTCGAGAAGTGGCAATACAGTTTTTACAGCACAGTGGTGATAAAATGAGCCCTAACAAATACCTTTTCGAGTACAGTGGACCACTTTTTGGCATTGACATGGTTTCTATGTCCAACTTTCCTTATGAACGCGAAATTCTTCTTTTCCCTTGCCAGACATTTATGATTGTTGGCATTTTTCAACAAAACGACTACACAGTGATTAAGCTTCATTCTCAAATTGAAAAAGCTGTTCAAATGTTAAAAGAAATAAGTTTTCATTTTTCTGACACAGAACTTTTATTAACACAATTTCAACAGCAGTCATCAAAAGCTGTTTTAACGTTGTTTGAAGATTCTACAAATAATAGCTACATGATTTGTAACACCAGTTTAAAGCACTATAATTCAATGTTTTTAGAAAAACCTGTTGATAAAACACTCGTAAATTCTGACTCAAGTTTGCCTAATTCTCATGTTTTTGTTGTTCGTCAACTGATTAACCACGACAATCCGTTTTTTAATTGGATTAATCAAAATTTGTTAAAAAATGCATTGGGATTTTTTTGGAATTTCGATATGTTTTATAGTCATTTTATAACATTTATTCCAAATATTTCAATTTTAAAAAAATCAATTAATACGAATGACACACCGGTTTACTGCAAAGTACAAACTGAAGTTCATGCTGCAGGAGGTATAATTTACAATGAACCAGATTGTTTTGTATATCGTTTTTCGTCTGATGAAATACGCCATTTATATAACTTGTGCATCGAAAATGACAAATGCTCAAATGCAACTAGTTTTATTATAAGTAAGAAAATGCCCCTTCTAAATGCTGAGTTATATAAAAACAGCAAAATATTTAATCAAATGTTTACAAAAACAAATTATCCTCAAATAAAAGTGGCACACGTTGATAAAGAATGGAATGATCATTACAAAAACAATGCAATGTTTGTCATTCATTTCAATTATTTAAGTTTTTTCTTAGAAAATAATACTTTTATCAATTTTTTAATTTTTTTGTTTTGTTTTATTGTGTTTAGCAATTTTTCTTTATTTTTTGTTGTTTGGGTGCCTCTAGATTATGTTAAACTAATTATACCTCTTCATTCAATAGTGATCCGATGTTTTCTTTTATTTGCTACAATTATTAGATTGACTTATGTTTTTGAAGAGCTACTTGCTAAAATAGACATTGTTACAGATCTTCCAAGTTTCTTTTTGTGCAAAAAATGTAACAAAAGATGCAATCAAACATGTGAAACAAAATAAAAACATAATTATCAAAACCATTTTTGTTGTTGTTTAAAATAAAAGTAACATAAGTAAAAAAGTTTTGGCATATGTTTTTAGAAAAGATTTGACGGAGTTCACTAACAACATCACCACCTAGGTGAGCAGTTCTGCCAGCATGGAAACGATGTTGAGCAAAAGGGAGACCAGCTCAGGGCCGAGGGTGAAACCGTTTTTAACAAGGTCCACAATGAGCGTGCCCACCAAAATGAGCACACTTAAGAGGACAGAAAAGTTGGCGGCCACTACCTGGCCAACAACAGCCAGCACGTTGCCAGTCAGACTGAAGATGACAGGGAACAGACTGCTCAGAGTAGTGATCACTCCTGAGACGGTCATATCTACAAGGGCAATGATTGAAGACAGCACGCCTACTGTCACAGGGCTGGTGGTTTTTATCAGTCCACCACCAAAAGTACAGTTTTCAATTGTGCAGTGTTTTCCCGGCAAAGAATACGTTGTCAATGAATGGAATCGGCCAGTTAACAACAGCTGCTTGCTACCCAAAACATCTAAACTTTCAAAGCGTATTGCTTTCTTTTGTGTTTCAATTTGAGAATAAAATAAGGTTGAATCAACATTTAAGTGAAAACAAACAAAAAAGAATTTATCTTTGAGAGATTCAAAAGATTTGCTTCTGTTGCTGTTTTGTTATTGTGCTTTCAAAAAGGTAAACAAACACTGTTGTCATTAATGACATTTTCTAATCAAACTGTGTTTTTACTTTGTTAACTGTGAAGCTAGCGCCAAGATGAGTAGACCAATACAAAGTACACGGGTCGTTCCAAAATCAAAAACAATTTTGGAGCGTCGCCGTGCAAAAAAGGACACCTACCTAAATGTGACCTATCAGCTGCAGTGCCTGAAGACGTTGCACGATGAGCTGTATCCAAGTGTTGCAACTAACCAGAACAGCAAAAAATCTTTTCAAAAAGTGAGAGAACTGAAGGCGATTTTGCGAAGCCAGTACCGAGACAACTTTCCACTGCCAACGCTTGACCGAAGCATCGTTCTCGTCCTTTTTGACGCCGAAAGACGTCCTTTCTTTGAGTTTCGACACCGACCAATTTCATGGCCGGAAAGTTGGCCTTTCTTTATCGACGACAACCCTGAGGGCAATGTAGTCCTCTACTCAGAGGGTATCTACGATAAGGTCATGGAGGCTTTTGAGGAGGAAACAGAAGGGGAAGCAGGAGAAGAAAAAATGAGCCGTTTTCAAAAAGGAAAAACTGCTGAAATGCCTGTACGAACGAACATTAAAAAAGAAAACGATGAAGTTGACGAAGTAGAAGTGATTGTGTTAGAAGATGATAACGTTGCCAATGAACATACAGTTCAGAAAGGGAACTCCCAAACAATTCGGCCACAGCAAGCTGACAACAACATTGATACTGCTACTGCAACTGATGGATCTGATCTCACCAACACGGTCAACATTGCTGCTCTTTCTCCTCTTACCACTTCTCAAGATCATCAATCGTTGGAAACTTCTGTAAACGAATCATTATTGAGGAAAATAAAAACACCTAAAAACGACAGTATTAACCGCCATGCCAAAAAACGCCCGAGTGATCTTTCTCCAAACATTCCCAAACGTCAACACACTTTGGGAGCGGATTGCAATCAAGGAAAAAGCAACAACAACAACCTTGACCAGGCTGACCCCTTTTCCTTTTCAACTTCTCAAACCACAGCCATCTCTGGCAGCTCCACTTTCACTCCTAATACAAAGCAGACTGCTGTAGCAGAGGATTTCTTTACTTCCATCACCTTTATGTCTGCTATAAAAACTGATAAACTGAACTGTCCTGTCTGCCCGACGTCCTACGAGAAGACTACGCTGAGGGACCACATTAACATAGTTCACCTGCGCAAAAACCTGCCTTATCGCTGCAGTTTTCCCGATTGTCAGTACACTAACAGATGGCATATGAATGCATACAATCACGCAAAGAGGGAGCACAAGGTCAATCCTGGTCAGTACATTGTGCAAACTGAAGAAGGCGCTGACCAGTCTTCCTTTACATTTAGCCAGACCACTGTTTCAAGTTCAACTTCCCAAACGCCACAAAAGCAAGCGACTTTGACTTTTAAAGCGGAAGACTACTTAAAGAAAAAGTGCCCTGCCTACCTGACGACTAAAAATGGCAAAGTAGCTTGTCCTGATTGTCCTAATCAAGTCGACAAGTTTCAGCTGAAAGATCATCTTGTTTCAGTGCACTGGGGCCTGAAACCTTATCGCTGCATCTTTTCCGGCTGCTCTTACATCGGTGGATGGCTGGCAAATGCTAAAAAGCACCTCAAAAATGTGCACAAAACTGCCAGATACGATCGGTACTTGTTGTACCAAGAAGAGTAGTTGTAGGCGTTGGTGTAAATGGCTAATTTTATTGTAGTTTGTGGAGTATTATATATTGTTTTCAAACATTTTGTTAAAAAAATTAAAGCTTGTTTATATGAACATAATGTTGTTTTGGAATATTACAAAGATATATTTTTTAAATTACTGTTTAGTTTCAGTGAATTTTCCAAAATTTGCTCACTGGCTAAATACATTTCAAATTTTTAAATTTCGTTATAAAAAAGTTGTGTTAAAAGTAAATTTGTCAAAATAGACACCGAATACTTCTGAAACAGTAAATAAACACAAACTTTATAGAGCTTTGTGTATCACTTCTCATCAATCTTATCATTAGTGTCACTCAATATGAGCATTTATTTATTGAAGCATTTTTTATCAAACATTTTCAATCATAACACACTGGCAATGGTTAGCTTTTACTGGTCATTAGCTCTAAGTGTATTAGTACATTAGTACTGTCACATTACGTTTTTTCATTTTTAATAATTTTTGTTGTTTTTTCCTTTATTGAGCTTTTCATAACTCACAATTTAACAATGATACAACAACTTTCTCGTGTTGTCAAATTTTCATCTAATTTGTCTGTTAATCGATGCTCTCGTTATGTTTGTTTCAGTTCACAGCAAGGTATTTAAAGCATGAGTCATTTGTAATAACAGCAAACATTTGATCAAATCAATGCATTTCTCTAGTTTTTCTGCTAAAATCATTTTCATGCAAACATTTTACATCTTTATTGGGAAATGCTTACCATTCAGGTACACTTTTGTGTGTATGTGTAATATTAAACTTCAAAATGTTTTATTTTAGACTCATCATACTACAAACGCAATAACATAAGAAAAAGCATTTTTTATCAAGCGTTTTACATTAGCCTGCTTGCAGCTTTTTCTTATTTTGTGTACAAACAACGGTTTTTTTGTACGCTAAAGAGTTGCTTTCCACCGATGACAGCAAAACAACTTTAGAAAATAGTGCATCTAAAAGTACTGTTCCTGGGCGTGAAATTGTTGGCATGCCTACTTTTACTGCTGAAGAAGTTGCTTTGCATAAAGATGTTAACGATCTTGAAAAAGGGGTTTGGATTAGCTACAAAGCTGGCGTCTACGATGTCACTTCATTTGTCAAAATTTATCCAGGTGGCAATAACATTCTTCTCGGAGCTGGCAGTTCGGTGGAACCTTTTTTAAAAGTGTGTGTTATCTATTTGAGTTTTAATTTTAAAAGAAACAATCAAACTTTTTTTACTTAATTCAGGTGTATGGAAAACACAAAACACAACAAGTATTTGAATTGTTAGAATCGTTTCGTATTGGTAATCTTCAAATTGAAGACCGCTATAAAACAAGTGATATTGTTTCCGTTGATTCAGCTGAGTATATTCTTAAAAATCGAAACTCTGACCTCATAATTCATTACAAAAAACCATGCTAATGAAAAGTTGGATTTCTTCAAAGTATGTTGTAGTTAGTCAGCAAAAAAATTTCTGATTTAAAACTTTATTTTTTTCAGCGAAAACTTTTTCATAAGCCATCATCAAGCAGTTCCTAAAGTAAATCCTGCCAAATACAAGCTTGAAAATGAAGGTTTAACTTTGAATAAGAGCTGCACGCTTACACTGGATCAGATTAAAAATATATTTTCAAAACACACTGTTACCAGTGTAATTCAGTGTGCCGGTAATCGACGAGATGATTTTAATGAGGTAAACTACTTAAAATTTTCAAAAAAACAAGGTTTAAAAAAACAAATTTACAAACAGATAAAAGAAGTAAAAGGCGTTCCCTGGGGCGCAGGTGCAATTGGCAATGCGCAGTGGTCCGGTGCAAAGCTGGTCGACGTTCTCCAGTACTGCGGCTGCAATCTAACCGACGACTCCATTGAACATGTTCAATTTGAGGGGCTGGATTTGAACGCAACGGCCACGCCGTATGGTGCCAGTGTTCCAGCGGAAAAGGTAAGAAATGAAAAAGGAAAGAAGTAAATATTATCATGTCGATTTTTGTTGTCAGGCACTGGACCCTCAGAACGAGTTTCTTCTCGCCTATGAAATGAACGGCCGACCGATTCCGCCCGACCACGGCTTTCCAGTGCGCCTGGTGGCGCCAGGCATCGTCGGTGCCCGCAATGTGAAGTGGCTGGGGCGAATCGTCCTCTCCACCGAGGAGTCGACCTCCCACTGGCAGCGCAACGACTAAAAAAGCTTCCCGCCCAGCGTCGAGTCGGCCTCTGCGGAGCAGTTTTCCGCTGCGTTTGCCATTCAGGAGTTGCCAGTTCAGTCGGCCATCTGCACGCCCACCTCGGGGACAACGGTGCCAATCAGGTGGAGGCAGTCTGAGGATGACAGTGGACACCTCCTCCTGCTGCCCTCCATCGAGGTGGCCGGGTACGCGTGGAGTGGCGGCGGACGGGCAGTCATTCGAGTGGACCTTTCACTCGACGGCGGACAGAGCTGGCACGTCGCGGAGCTGAGCAGAGAGGACCAGCCGCCCAGGCCACCTCACCACACCTACTCGTGGACCACCTGGAAGGTATGTAGGGTTTAGTTGAGTGTTTGTACTGCTATTCTCTAATCTCTTTCCATTGCATAGGTTGATTTACCTTTGGAACCGGGGTCGTCACTTCATCAGGGAAAAGAGTATGAGATTGTTTGTAGAGCTATTGACTCCAGCTACAACACTCAGCCAAGGGATGCTCGTGATATTTGGAACTATCTTGGTTTTCTCAACAATTCATGGCACAGAGTTAAAGTGCGCTTGTAAAATGTGTGTTTGTAGTTTTTGAGCTCACTTTTCATTACTTTGTGTTTTTTCATATTTTTTATGCGTAACTAAACACAGTTGCACATTTATATTTTTCAAATAAAATTGAAATTTTTATTGCTGTTCATCTGTATACATCAACAACAGTCAAAGTTAGTGTTTGGGAATTGTAAACTAATGTTAATTTTCTACGTTTGTACCCTGTCGTTGATTGTGCGTAGTTGTATTGTTGCATTTATTTGTGTGCTTTACCTTGTTAATACTGCTATTATTGGTTTTCCACCGTCAAGTTAATCCTGAAAACGTTTGTAGCCATAATAGAGGAAAATGTAGCCAATGACAAAGAGACCAACAAGAAAAATGACAATTGAGACGTGACTAAGGAAGACGCCCTCTCCACCTGAGCTAACCGGAGGTGGTGGAGGTGAAGGTGAACTGTTCTCTGAATCTCTAAAAACGTAATCATCAGCACGGGTAGTCGTCAGAGCAAAGCTGTCAATTGTTAGCGGTTCCATAGTGTTTAGCTGAATGAGTGCTTGTTTTTGGTCACTTGTACTACTGCTTCCACTGTCAAAAGGAGAATTTCCGGTGATGGTCGGTGGTTGGCAGTGTGTGTCACTGTACGCGGCACAGCGAGACAGGCCAAAAACTCCGTTGTTTCCGTTCTCATCCATTCCAAGCATCCGCTTGACCATGACGCCGACGTTCTTCCCGTACAGTACATTGACCGCCTCATCGGTGCAGTACGTTTCTAGAGCACGTTTGTTGCACTCAAAAAGCATCTTAAAGGCGCTGGAAAAAAGGTAAAAGACAGTATATTATTCTGTGTCATTTTGTAAAAAAACTCCATTCATTTTGTTGTTACTGATTGTTACATACCAACAAAACTTTCGCTCCTCTTCCGCGTCATCAAAGGTCACCGAGTCAAAGCCAGCTGATCCCGGGTTGGCGGCGCCATTTACGATGGAGCACTCACCAAACTGCTGAACCTTTGCCGGGCAAGCGGTCAACACTGCAAACTGATAACAACCGCCGTGTCGGCGGAACACTAAATCGACATATTAGAAAATAGGCAAACGATACAAATATAAAATCAATTTGCACTGAATAGTCAATTACTTTTAAGCACTTACCGTCCTGATCTTGAGTTCCATCAGCACACGCCACGTCATACATTCCTTGAACGCCCTGCACTAGATCATAGAAAAGCGGGTGCAAACCTGATCGACCACAGGTTTGAGTGTAGTTAGACAAACAGCGGTCAAAAGACGACATTGTCCTAAAAAACAAAACAAACAAGTTAAAATGTACCAGTAAATAAAATGTTTACTACACGAGCACATCTGTGTTTTCTTTGTCAATTTAAGTAAAGTACACTGCAACTTTTAAAAACGCACAACACTTACTTGCAAGTTTGCTTCAGTGCAATCGGATCGGCTGGGATAAACTTGTGGATCTGTTTGTGGGTGACCATTTCAGTCCACGGTTTGACACAGTCAGTCAGGGCAGTCTTGCAAGTGGTAGGCGTAGTATCGCCTAAAACCATCCATTTGCAGTACTCATCACTGCCGCTCTCAATAGTAACAACTGCGCCAATGATCAGGACTAAATTTATTAAAGCTAGTCTCATTTTGGTGAGTTAAAAGTGAGTCAAAAGAATGAAAACGCTGCTGAGCATTCACGTTTGAAACATTCTGTGTTCGAGATCTAAAGCAAAAGTGACGACGGCACTCTGAGTGTTTACGATCTAATGGAAAGCCAGTGCTAATGCAACGGCTGTCAATTATGGCTGCTTGAGTAATTATTATTTTTCCAGTCCTCATTTCAAATTACGTGAAACAATAAAGAGAACCCTTTGAAAAGCACTTTGCTTGAACCACTTTGCTGCGTCACTTTACGAAAGATGCGCATTTAGTTTTTTCCAACTAACTTCCAAACAGGCGAAGGTCATTGAAAAGTGAATCTGTGTTTTATAGTCCACATAATTTGATTGGATGAAAATTCTACTTTGCAATTGACGGAAAAAGTCATAGCGTGAAAAATCAAAAGAACAAGTGGGCACCTTTTTCTAGTATAATTTTACATAAAAATCAGTATCACTGATGACAGGTTCTACCACAAAATAAATCTAATAATGCAAACGTTTAAAAATTTGCAAATATTTTAGCATTGTACTAAACTGAGTAAAACACTATATTTTAACTTGTTCAACAACTTGAACATCAAATCTGATTTTTAAAAATTGTTTTAGAGTGTGCACATAATTTAAACAATGCAGATGCTAGTACAGTATAAATTTTTCTTTGCACTAAATTACAAAATTTGCCTGCACTAAACAGTCAAAAATAATGCAAATTAAATTTAACAATTATTAATTTTATTTAACAAATGAACAGTGTAATAAAGTTTATGATTTATGTTTAAAGATGAATAAATGTACAAATGTCAATTAAAATAAAAATACATTTTTCAGAAATGACAAATGGAAACAGTTTTTATTGATATTTGTGATATGAGAAATAATAACAAATGTTGAAAAATGTAGTTTGCCAATACAGCTTACGTGTGTTTTACATGCGCACATTCAATCGTCCATTTTTGAATCAAAGTAAATATTGTCTTGGTAGTTGTCCAGTTCACAAAGAAGCATATCAAGCCCGGCAGGATTTACACTCAAAGATTCACCCTCAATGAGACTGTTTAAATGGTTTAAATCTGACAAAGCATTCATATTGTTTTGCACTGTTTGTGGTCCCGATTCTTGTGCTTCATTTTGTTCAGCGCCAGTGTTTTGCTCAGCATTTGTTTCAGATGTCAAATTGCCTTCATTGCCTTTGCTAATGTTGCTTGTAATGTCGCCTACATTAGCTTTAAACAAAAATATTAGTCAAAAACATTAAACAAAAAAGTTGCATTGCAAGCAAACAAACATACCAGTAATTGGCAGACAATCTTCTGCATAAATGGTAGAATTATTTGCCACCACAATCAAACTGTTTGACTCTGATCTGGCTTCAAGTCCATTTGCGCCGCTTTCATATGAGGAAAGTGTTGCAACAGCTGTTTCAGCTGAGCCAGCATCATCAGCAGTTGGAGCACTTGAGCTGCTGGCAGTGGCAAAAGTTGAAGTGGAAGGAGCGTTTTCAAGAGCAATGGTCACCGAGCTGTCCTCCTCCTTCTTGACAAAATCAGTCTTCAAGGCGGTTCCTCCTCCCTGATTACTACTGCTGCCACTTAGAATGATCGGCTTCTCTTCGTCTTCACTCTTCACTTCAACTTTAATTCGTTTGTTTGGCAGTTGGTCTGCTGAAGAGGATGGACGTCTCCGTTCAGCAGAGGCCCAGTCATAAGAAGTGGAGGGACCGGCGGCATAGGCGGCCGCTTCGGCGGCTTCAAGATCGTCATCGTTTCCGTTCTCCAGTGGTGGTTGATTCGAATTGGGCAGTGGTCGAAGTGGAGGTCTGACATAATTGGCATAAGGAACTGCCGCTCGCACCGGTGGCGAACGACGACGACGAACTCGTGAACTGCTGCCTCTGTTTGCCAACATATTGACTTTTCTTCTTCTCCTTCTCCTCCTCCTCCTCAGGCGACCTTCACCTTCCGCTACCGCTTCCGTTTCTCCATTGACCCTGGCCATCATCCGAGCCTCAATAGCCTGCAGCCGTTCGCTGACCACCAGCTCTCGAAAGCGGACCGTCCTGTGGCGAGTGCGCCGATTCAGCGCCACGGCACACTCCCCCGCCCACTGCCACTGAGAGGGGTGGCGCAACAGCAAAGCCTGCTGGTAGCACCCGGGCGCCACCGTCAGCAGCAGTTCCGGCACTGGAAGTGAGGGCGTCTGCGGTTCCTTCCCCTCCTGCTCCTCCTCGCCAGACAGCTGAGAGCTTGAAGATGTTCCCACACGCCGTCCCCGGGCGTCCTCTTCCTCCTCTTCTTGCTTCACCTCCACCGCCTCGCTTTGGACTGCCGGGTCGAAATTCGGGTCAATCCTCGGCTCCTCGCGGGCGATAAAGCGGCCATTGACGAAGAAGACCACCTCATAGGGGGCGGTGGTGCACCGGGCGATGCTCACCACCATTGCCTGGTTGTCGTTGTAGGCGATTTTGATCTCCTTCTCGGAAATCCGTCCGTCGACGGTCAGCACGCCGGTGTTGACGTTGAGGAGGACGGCGCCGCGTGACCAGCTAACCCACTCCGGCTTCTCCGCGCTCATCAGCTGCGCATAGCCAACAGACATGGGGCCGGGCGTGAGGACGAGCACCTCCACGTAGCTGTAGTGCAGCAGTTCACTGGAGCGGGAGGATTTGCCACTTCGAACACTGAAACTGCTGCTGCTGCGTTTGGCACCTCGACTGGAACCGGCTTGAAAACGACCTGCTGATGATATTGATGATGTTGATGGGGCGGCGGCCTGGTGATCATCGGGCAGCGGCAACGGCGGCGGTGGCCAGACGACATTGAGCAGCTGATAGGGATGCAGGTCAACGTCGTGGCCGCCGAGCACCGAGTAGCCGTAGCTGAGGTTTCGCGTTGTGGGCGGCGGTGGGTAGATCGCCCAGACGGGGCTATTAGCATGATCATCATCCGTTTCAGCTGCCTCTGGTCCTTCCCCTTCACCGCCTTCCAAAGCAGCAGCCTCGTCCTCCTCTTCGACGTCCTCCTCCTCGTACTCCGCCACCGCCTCCATCTCCGCGCGGAGCGCCTGGCTGAGGACGCACAGTTGAATGTACTCCAGCTGGGCGCGGGTGAAGGTGGCCAGCCAGGTGTTCACCGGGAAGATGCCCCAGGCGGCCGGCTGATTGGCCAGCGCCTCCAGACAGCCCTCCAGCTCGCCGCCCGCCGGCAGGTACTTCCGGCGGCCCTCCTCGCTGGCCGGCTCGTCGGGCAGCGCCTTGGCGATGGCCAGCAGGGCAATGCACCCGGCAATGCCCGTCTGCTGAATCGCCACGCCGACGTCGGTCATCGCCGCAGTGTCGCCCCGCAGCGACAGATGGAGCAGCACGGCGCCGTTCTGCTCCACCTCGGGGGGCGTGTCAAAGCGAATGCTGTCCAGCGTGCTGTCCGCCTTCACTACGGTGGCATGGGCGACGGCGGAGTGGAGGAAGCGACGCAGCGTGGTCGTCGGGACGGGCGTCGTGTCGGGCGGCTGCAGGGGCAGGTGACCGTTTTGGTCGAGCTCGCTCGGGTCGTAGTAGAAGGGAGGGTTGTTTTTCTGGCTGCGAGCGAACGGTCGGTTGGCGTACTTCAGCAGGCGTTTTAGCTCCAGCTGCTGGTTTCGGGCTCGGTTGGCCGGCGGTGGTGGCGGCTGGACGGCACCTTCACCACCATCACTCCCCCTCCCACCACCATCAGCATTTGCATTACCCTCCTCCTCCTCGTCATCATCATCATCATCATCGTAGAGCATGACCAGCATCGCCACCAGGTAGCAGATGTTTCGATTGTACCGGTGCTCCCGGTCTTTCTTCAACTTGGCGATGGGCAGAGTTCGAATGCGGTCCGAGTGGCGGTCGCTGATGTACAGGAAGTCCTCATCGCCCGTCTCCTCGGAGAAGATGGCCCACTTCGGGTAGTCGGGGTCCTCCGTCAGTTCGATCTCACTCTGGCTGGCCTGGTAGCGGACGGAGAGGTTGAGCGAAGCTATCAGCGAGCGGCTGTTGAAGGTGTAGATGAACTGCGAGCGGCCGTAGGCGAACGGCCGGCGGAAGGGCGCCGTCTGGAAGCGGTGGGGAATGTCCATCCTGGTGAAGTTGAGCGTCGTCTGGTGGCAGAGCAGCTGCTGGAGGACCTCGGCGGTGGCCTTGGCGGGCGGCATGGCGACGCCTGCCTGCTGCGAGCGCAGCAGGTCGGCGCTGTAGTGCAGCCAGCAGAAACGGGTGCAGACGTTGCTCTTGATATTGGTGGCGGCAGTGCCCAGCAACGTCGGCCAGAAGGCGGCGTGGTGGGTGAGCAGTCCCGCCTCGTCCTCCAGCACACTGCTGAACCGCTCCTCCACCTTGTAGTCGTCCTGGTGGAAGTCGATGATCTTCCGCATCAGCCCCTTCATCCCCGACAGGTGCTCGTTGACGGTCTCCGGGGGAAAGGCGTTGCTGGGGCGGGCGTTGACGGGCGGCAGCACCACCGCCATTGGGTTCTCGTCCTCCGAGTCGGTGTAGTCGGTGCCGTTTTCGCCGTCGCCGAGAAAGTTCCCGTCCTCCTCCTCCGCCTCCTCCTCCTCCTCGTTTTCGTCGTTCTCATTATTGTTATCGTTATCATCACCATCTCCATTGTCGTCGTCGTCGTCGTCGCCGCTTCCGTCCTCACCATCATCACCATCATCGCCATCGTTTCCATTGGGCATCTGGTCGTAGGGATCGTTCTGACCATCACCATCATCATCATCATCTGAGCCATCATCACTGTCTTCCCCATTGCCGCCAGGACTTCTGCCATTGTTGTCGCCACCTGACCACGAGGATTGACTGTCAGAAGAGCTTTCCGATGAGGAGAAGGAGGAGGAGGAGTCCTCGTCTTTGGGGGCTCTGCTCTTGCCATCGTCGTCTGAGCTATTTTTTTGCAAATGCCCTTGACCACCGGTGATCTTTGAGACTTTGGCTTTTTTGACAACCCGTTTAGGCCGTCGACTAGTTTGTTTTATCGGGTCAATTTCAATGGATCTGTTGTTGTTCTGAACACTTTCATGTTTGGTCGATTGATGGGCGTTGATGTCGTTCAGGGGCCACTTGACTGAAAGATTACTTTGGCGAGTGACTCTGCCAGTTGCGGAGTTTGGCACTGATCGTTGACTATTGCTGTTGATTACTGAATTCATTTTGTTTTCAACGTGCTTGAGTTTAGCGTTTGCATTGATCATCTTTTTAATAGCTTTCACTAGAACATCTTGATTAGGAAACTCTGTTTCACACTCTGATTGGTGTTTGAAAATATCTGGGTCACGATTGTGAGAGGCGATGCCGTTCTGAGCCATCGTATTGTGGTATCCAAATAAGAGATCTGTTTTTGATAAATATTGTTTGAAAATAAAGATCTCTATAGTAAAAATGATAAGTTAATAAATATACAAAAAGCTAAAGTAAAAATGATTACGTTTTGTTTTTTCAAAAATGCAGATTTTTAGCGAATCAACATGATTTGCTATTGTTTGTGGTGGTTGTAAACGTTGTAAAGCTGAGCTTGTCAACACTGTTTCAAGATGATAGATGGGCAAACAGTATCACCTGCAATAAACAAATAAAAAGTATATTAAAATCAACAAAGTGATTATCAAATTAACAAACTTGTAAACAACAAAACAATCTGACAAATAAAAGACTATTTTTACCAACAAAAAACAGACAACAGAATGTTAAAAGTGAGAATCAGAAAAAGAAACAAAGTGATTCCGAGAGCAAGCGCGCCGCCAATCAATGAAGGCCACTTAAATGAACTTGATTTTGAGATTTCACTTTTAGAGAAACATTAACAATTTAACAAATCAATATTTACCAAAAAACCAGAAGTTCATGAAGAAAATAAGTCAAATGAGTAAGTGAAAGCCACAAAAGGTAAAGAGCAAAACTGGCAAGCAAATACACACACACTCAACAGCACGACCAAACGCACAGTTTGTGCATTATCTGAGTGGGTAGCAGGCCCCCGTCTACCAGATGGCGACTCTGCAAAATGCTCTACGTTCTCTCACATGTGCTACCTTTGCTGCATCGGCGCCAAACAACAACAAAATCAACGTTGGAGCGACTGTCAATGGCGGCTGCCCCGCAACTTGGACCGTAACTGCTGCCACCGTCACCACTAAGTTTGCTGCTATATAATGCGGCAACTTTTGGCCGGCTATTTCGCATTTGTTGTGCACACATTTGGGCGTAAGGAGAATAACAACAAAATTAAAGGAGATTAAAAGTGTGATGATGATGATGATGATGCAGACACACACTTCAGATCAATCTAGAGGATGACAGCAATAAAGTGAACAAAATGATAAAATGTGTGTGTGTCAAAAGCACTTAATTAAGATTTATTAACTAGCACTTAGGTACACTTAGCAAAATGATAATTCTAATTGATTGAAACTGGTGGCAAACCAAAGTTTGCTATAAGTTTCTTTTGCAAGATAATGGTAAAAAAGTTTCATCAAGTATTGTTTAAAACGGACAAATAAACCAATTTGAACAACTTGAATTTAAAATTGAATTGTAATAAAAACAAAAACAACTCAGCAGTTTATGTGCATAAACACAAAAAGTAAAGTGTAAATAAAAAAGTACTTACAAAACATGAAAAACACAGTTTTGTCATTTAACAACGGTCAATGGTCAATTTTTTAAATGTAAATTGTCAAGTTTGCAATAAAAAAAGCCAGCAAAAAAGGCAATTTAAAATTTAATTGGCACAAATTAGAGATCACCGGGCAGGATTGAGTTTGCGTTGAATTTTGCAAAACTTAGTCGAAGCAAGTTTTGAAGCAAGATGTTATCAAAAATTACAGTTTTTCCTTTTCAAAAGTTGCACAACTTGTGTGTGCTGGTGCAAATGTTTGACGAGAAAATGATAAGCATCGGAACAAACAGCGTCAATGCACTTAAAGCACGAGAAAGCACAGCGAGCAAAATTATGCAGCAAGATAAAAGCACTATTTCAACTCTCTTGGTCACTTGTCTATTTTGACTGCTCAAGCAAAGGCTGCATCATGCAGCCTGCATGTGCAGCACTTTATAAACATGGGAGGAGCTTTCCGATTGCTGTAACAGTTCATCAGTTTGAATTGAGTGAGGCAGCGATAATAGGCAATGCTGAGGTGAAAACTATACAAGATCCGCCTACTAATATGTTTGGATACTTTTTGCCTCACTGGCTATTTACCGGTTTTAGTTATTTGAAATGCATCACTTTGACTTAGTTTTGTAAAAAACAGTTGTACATCAAATTTTACAAAAAAACTGCAATTGTCGAACTTAAAATAAGCAAACAAAACAATAAAAAATTTCATTAAACTAAAAACTTTTAAGTTTATATTTTTCAATTATAGCAATTTTTATTTTAAGCAAGAACGTGCAACAAAATGATATGTTTGTTGAAAATCAGTTTCTCAGTTTGATTGTTAAAAGTGCTATAGTTAAACGTGTTTATTGGTGGTTTTTTTGTTATCATAAATAACAAAGTTAAAAAATATTGCAGCATTTTTAACTGTTTCATAACGTTTTTCAAAATAAGTGGTAAATTAAAGTTGATAAAAATAAAAATATCACAAAAAATAAAAATGTTAGAAATTAAAAGAACATCAAGTGGAAATTGTGTGGCACAGGTATTATAAATTGACTGTGTGTTGTTGATAAGACTCTAATTGCAAGTGGAAGTAAAACATCTAAATATGTATGCATGCTAAATTTAAAACAAAAAATATAAAAAGCTGAAAAAAGAGATCAACTGTATACTGAAAAAATTGAGCACCTTGTGTGCAATTTTTGTGACATGTATTAAAACGGATTTTGAATGTCAGAAAGATGATATTTAAGTTGATGTGTTTGGTTGAAAGAAGTTATGCACGAAATAACGAATGTCGCAATGCTTCATTGACGGTAATGCGTTTGGCTGGATCAATAATAAATATCTTTTTCAGTAAATCTTGAAGCTTTTTAAGCAAGTCCTGATTTGCAATGGACAATTCCCCTCTTTTCGGTTTAATCTCCTCTACCGTGTTGACAGCCCAGCTTGACCAGTCCTTGCCTTCTCTAATAAAAGTACGTTTATCAGTTTCAGTTATTGGATAGGCACTGGTCATTTCCCAAAGTTTCTTTATTCTCCAAGGTCTGCCGTTTGTCGGCGGAGATTGCAAAATTGGGGGCGATAGATCAACCCTCAATGCTTCTCTTGTAAAGAACTGCCTTCCGTCTTCATTTAGACGTTGAAAAAAGGCGTTTTCTGGCAGGGTGTAGCGGCAGAAGTTCCAAATGGCCGCCAACTGGGAGTACCGGGGGAAGTTGTAGATGTGCCGGTACAGCGGTGCACAGAGGACTGTCTCGGCGATGGTCACCGCCGTCGACCACAGATCAGAGAGCTCTTGATTGGCCATGTTGAGCAGCCACTCCGGCGAAGGATAGCCGTTGGTGTAGAGATTGGCGTCAATCTTGTTCAGGTCAAATGGTTCCACGCCTTTGAAGGTGATCATCCGTTTGCCGCGCATCGCCGCACTAGTGCAGCAGGAGAAACCAAAGTCAATCAGCTTGATGGTCACTTCTGTGTCTTCCTCTCTTGGCTTCCTTAGCATTACATTCTGCGGTTTGATGTCGGCGTGAACGAATTTGATTTTCTATTGAAAGATGAAACAAAAAAATTGATGTAGTTACATTATGAAAAGATACATCGTATGATTTTGTTACTTACTTTTAAAACTTGTAACGCTTTCAGCATTTGATAAAAAATTGATCTGATTTTAAGCAGTGAGACGGGGCTGTTTGTGTAGTACTCCATCAGCGTAATGTCCAATGTTTCAAAAACAAGACACGTGTAGATTGGGGTAAAGGAAAACGTGTCCAAACACTTGACAAACAGTTGAGACTGAATAATAAAAAGAGAATCAAAAGTTTAGAGTTTGTTATGTTGTGTTGGATTAAGTGTTGCACTTACCTTCTCCTTTTCAATTGCCTTAATAAATGCCAGCTCTCGATTGATAGACTTCAAGTCGAACTTGTCTTTAAGTTCCATCACCTTGACAACCACCTGGTGGCTATCATCGCTAACTGGTTCTCTCCTCGTGCGAACTGGAGTCTGAGTGCACTGAAAAACCAGACCATAAGTGCCGTTGGCAATGTCCTTCTTAATCTCGTAGCTAGCCTTCTCAGAACGGAACATCCTCTCAAATTGAGGCCGGTTCATGCCGGCCACCACAGAAAAACCGAGAAGATGGCACATCTCCCAGCGTTCAATATCGGCGTGCTTGGTCATCAGGGGAAACTCTTGCCAGCTGATGTCGCCTCCCACGCCCACGTTGTAGGCCACCTTGGAGTCCTTCTCAAAGTACCAGCTGCTCTGAGATCGATGCAACAGAATGGCCTGGTAGCCGGCCAGGGCCACTGTAAACACCGCTGCTCCACAGTTTCCATTGTTTCTCCTCTTGTAGGCGGCCAGATTGCTGCTAAACTTGCTCAAAAATTTGTTCATTGCAATGGTGCCTCTTTGCCCTTTGGAGTTCTCAAACGCATCGGCGAGATCTTCCTCTGAGGTGACCTCCACTTTGAGGTGGTTCACAAAGAAGGTCACTGCAGCGTGGTGAGAGTGCAGATAGACTGTAGGACTGGTGTTCGATTGTGACGCGGAAGTTGATGATGATGAGGAAGCTGAAGTAGTTGCCGGTGATGATGAAGAAGAAGAAAAAGAGGGAATGCCCGTCTCCAGCAACACGCCAATGATGGTGCTGTGTCGGCTGGTCAGGTTCTCACTTTTTTTGCCTGGTGAATGATCACTGAGCTTGGCCTGCTCCTGTTTCGCCTGTGTAATGTTGGTCGGCAAAGAGAAGCCATTGACTAGTAGTTCGCCCGTTGTTGGACTGTAAAAGACGGCGGCGGCGGCGGCGCGGGCGGTGGCAGCTGAAGCCTCTTTATCCCCAGTTGCCAAAACTCTCATTTCGAAATTTTGCATTACTGTATTTCTTTGGGTGACCGGGTTGGCACTGGCACTAGCATTAGTGGCAGTAGAAGTGGCACTGGCAATGGGAGCGGCATCACCGTCAAAGTAAAAGCCGATGTTCATGGAGCCGCTGGTGAGGAGAAGAATCTCGGTGTAGTAATACTGAGTAGCAGCTCCCGGACCGGGCGGAGCTTTTAGAGGAATGGGAACCTTCCACTGATACGGCTGGTACATGACATCATTGGTGCCGTAAGCAAAGTAGCCGATGGAAAGTGCCGGGTGCATCGGCTCAGACTCTTCCTCCTCTTCATTTAAAGCAGGCGGCACTTTGAAGGCCGAATTTCGCGGGTACGCCTCATCAGTGACGCCCAGCTGCCTCGAGACGGCCTCCGCAAGACACTGCAGCAGCAACAACAGGCGTCGCCTGAGTGCAAAGACATGCGAGCGGATGACCTTCCGGTCAAATATGGCAAAAGTGGTCGCGGCGGCGGTCGTCTTGCCGCCACTTCCGCCCGACTTGATCAGCTTTCGCAGGAGGCAGTTCAGCAGATCGGCGTTGACCCAGGAAGGCTTCTGCCAGGCGGTGATGTTTCGGCCGTCACTTCTGCCGCCACCGGAAGCCCGTTTCAGCTCGGAAAAGGCGCGAAAAAGCGCCACCACGGAGAGGATGGCCGTCTGCAGGTGGTCCACGGGAATGGTGGCCACCGCCTCCACTAGTCGGGGCGCCCTCTTCGTGATGGTGAAGAGGTTGCGCAGGAGAAAGGGCACCAAAACGTCGTTGTTCAGCAGACGGCCCATCTCCGCGGCGGGGTTCTCTACCAGCGAGATGGCCACCGAGAGGGCGAGCGTGGCGTTACGGCGGTACAGCACGGCAGTCTGCTCTACAATTCGCCAGTTCTCCCTCTCCAGTTCTTCTAGCTGCTCTGTGGGGGTGAACTCTTGAAGGTAGCGGGGAAGAGTTTTAGTAGGGGCCGAGAAGTGCACCAGCTCCACCAGATGGCTCGCTGTGGCGCTGCGCGTGGCGTGCGGATCCGATGCTGATGCTGATGACAGTTTTGACCGCTTTGAAGCTGCTGCCCAAGCTTTCACCGGCGACTCAGTGAGATAGCTGACCGTCAGTGAGGAGTGCTCATTTTCGGGGCCGAGAATCCAGTCCAGGTTGGTCAGCTTCAGCTGAAGGGGGAGGCCTCGTCGCAGGCGTTTTACTTTAAGCTTTAGGCCGCTGCCGTTGCCGTTAGTGTCGCTGCCGTCGCTGTCGCTGTCACCGCCGTCGTTTTCCTCTCTGAGACCCTTGGCCAGCCGCTGTTCGGCCATCTCCACGGCGGCCACCAGAAAGCGGAGGTACTCCTCCAGTGCCCTGGTGGGCATCATCTCGCCTCCCTGGCGGTTCATCGCCTCCACCGTGCCGTAGTGCAGCCAGTTGGCGGTCACCTCGAAGGCGGCGCTGCAGCCCTCGCCCAGGCCGGTCACTACCGCGCCAAGGTGGGCGTACCAGAAGGCCGGATGGCGGGTGAGCTGCTCCACCGCCAGCAACGGGCGCAGTATCGCCCGGTCGAGGCTGACGTCGCTCTTGTTCACGTCCAGGTCGCTCAGCTGCCGGCGGACCCAGTGCTTCAGCCCGCGCAGGCCCTCCACCACAGAGGCGGAGTGGCTCCAGAGAGAGAGGGGTGACGGAACTTTGGAGTTGGCTGGTTGGCTGCTGCCATTACGGTGGACGACTCCTGTGACGTTGTGCTCCTCCAGCTCCTCTTGCCCCGCAGAACGGTGGGAGTGCTCTTCCGGCCCGTCCACTCCATTGTGGTCCCCATTGGCGGACGCTTCTTCAGCAGGCTGATTAGAGTTGTTGACCGCTGCTACTACTACTGCTGCTGGCGGAGTGGCCGGACGATGCCGTCGTTTTCTTGCTTTCGGCATGCTGGTGACTGACTAGAGTTGAGCTAGCTCTCTTTTTGCCGTTTGCAATTTTTAGCTTTAGCTTAAGCTTTTAAGTTGATCTGTGGTAGAAGAAACAAAGTTGGAAACAAAGTTCTTGTAAGTGGTGAAAGTTTTTAAGCGTGATAATAATAGGTATTGCGCCTAGCTTAATGGCTGCTCAGTAATAGCTCAGTAACAAAACTTCTGAGCATGTTATTGATAAGCATTAAGCTAGTCGCATTAATAATAATATGAATAAAAAATGAGAAAATAAGAAAATGATTCTATAAAAAGATTTTTTAATATTTTTGTTATTACAAAAATGAATGTTTTTATAACTTTTAAAACGTGAAAAAAATATTTAGCTTGCTATCTAATAAAAACGTGTAAAAAGATAAATAGTCACAAAAAATGCTTTTGTTAACACTATCAAACGTGTGGTTTCTCACCTGCAACACTTGATTAGAAAAACATCAATTAATCAACGGCGAAACTAACACAAAACAAGAAATTGTTATTTAAAGTAACAACGACAAAGTGCAAAAGTGAAACAAATAGATGTGTAAAGCAGTATCACCGGTAGTATAAAAGAGTATTTTATAAATATAACAAAAAAAAGAAATTCAAAATGGCAGTGTTGTTTGCCACCAGTGTCCAGCTGGTTGGTTGTGGGGCAAGCAAATGTGAAAAGTGAACGACGTTGATAAAAATTGCAAACTCAATTAAAGTGACAAGTGTGACCAAGTCAAATGTTGCTGAACTGAGTTTCAAGTCGTCTGCCGTAAACTGTTCAGACGATAGAGAACGGCAGAATGAGTAGTCAGCAGCAATGCGAGTAAAAGCATAAGGGAAAGCTAAAGAGCGCGGCTTCTGCCTCGGTTGTGAGCCTCGTCGATTGTCTGCCAAACAGTGGGCAGCGGCGGTGGAGCAAACTGGAGAACCCGGGGCAGCAACGACCATTGAAGCAGAGGCTAACGCCAGCAGAGACGGAAAGTGTTTCTGGCAATACATTGCTTCGAAATTTTCTTGCAGTGTGCAGAACAGCCCTTCAAGTTAGAATTCTGTTTTGCAGATGGCGTAACGCACAAAAAATATTTTTTACTTTATTAAGGCACAGACTAGAGCTTATTATTGAGAAACATAATTAAACTCAGGTGAATAAGTTCAATTATAATAAATTAGTTTTTTGCTTGATAGTTAAGTTAACCAGTACGTTACAAAAAATTGGGTTCACTGTTTAAAATACTTCCCATTGTGCTACAATGTTGAAACTTTGCAAGTAGACTCATAAAAAGGCATAAGTTTGTGGAAATTTTTTAAAACAATATTTTGGTAACCGGAAGTACCAAAGTTCAATTTGAATTTTCACTTCCGGTCAATATAAACTTGATTTTTATAAATTCAGACTTTTTGTAAAATTCTACCTCAATGTTGTACCATTTGTTTGTACATTGGACAATCGAATAGAATGT
>JAALOO010000257.1_pt1 | contig 49482 bp, 44 predicted proteins | sample 7257641 | NCBI WGS metagenome assembly JAALOO01 (sample SAMN14085613, study PRJNA598686) | mite metagenome | biome: ENVO:01001000; feature: ENVO:01001002; material: ENVO:01001226; isolation source: single female mite from University of Michigan culture on fish food culture... ...
GATTTTTGTGCCAAGTTTGAGCAAAATCGGAAAATGGGAAGAGGTTTTTCGACACACACGTCCAGACAGACAGACAGACAGACAGACACAGAGCGAGATTAAAAGCGAGATTTTTTTCAAATTCAAAAAAAAAAAGTCTCGCTAAAAACTGGTCAGCCGATGATGATAAACACGATGCGAAAAGTGACACTTGTCTGCCGACAACGACATCGACTACGACGAGATCTCATCTAGGCCAGGTATGATTAATGATTGTGCCCCATCTTTCTTTCTTAGTTGCTAAGGACAATGTTACCAGTGTTGATTGACATTTGACCACAACCATTGACTGGTGGTCACTGCTGTTTGCTTGGCGCCAACATTTCTCTTTTCTGCCTTTTGAATTCATTTTGGGCTGAACGAGAAATGCTGGTGCCAACAAGAAGAGTGACTCTCTCTTTCTCCCACGCTTTCAGATAGCCGTTGTTTCTTGTGCAGTCTTCTCTGTTTGTTATTGTCAAAGAGTTGGCTGTAGTGAAAGTGAATCTGTCCAGACACAATCTGCCGGTGGCCGTCAAAGATGGCTCTTTCGATGTCGCATGACAGGCACGAGAACAGCGGCAACAGCAACAAAGCAGTGGCAAAAGCAAACAAGTGCCGGACTGTGTGCAAGTCAATGTGAGGAGGACACACACACTCACACAGCTTTAAACATTTTTTTCGATGATCCAAACTCCAACGAAAGCAACAGCAGCAACGGCGGCGGCAAGTGACCATTGCCACCACCAACTCCACAAGTAGCTGTCTAAACTATCTAAACTGGTTGTGGTTAAGTTTTCTGCGTTCGATTTCTCTTTCTCAAGTCAGTGTCACAGGCAGTGCACTTGGCACCTAAGCCGACTGTGCCGGCACTGTTGTTGCTTTCTCCTCTTCTTCTTTTTCAAGTGCACATCAATCTGCAACTACCGCTGCTGTTTGTTTGTAAATGTACTAGTCCACGGTGGTTCTGCTTTATTTAGCCACCTCCCGTCACCTTCATCTTCTCAATGAAGAAAAACGTACCACCGTTTTGGCCGGGCAGAGAGTAGCTTGAATTGTCAATCGATCTCATTTTCATTTGCCTCGTCCACTACCTCTTCTACCAACCATCTGATAGAAGGAGCACTTTTCTACTGTACATCTATTCTAAACTCGATGTGACATTCCCTTGTTCCTTTTCTCAGTTGACGTGTTTGAATAACACACAAATCACACCACCGGCATCATCAGTCTTTCCAAGGACTACCCCACTAGTAATTGTAATTTCAGTTGTAGCTCAACGCTAAAACCGGTGATAATTTAGTGTTTTTCCGTTAGAAGGATTCTTAAAACTTTGTTTCCTGAAAAGAAAAAACTCTCATTACTACTTGACTGACTAGTTGTGCAGAGAGTGCAGTGCATTTTGCCGGTGTCTACTTGTGACGCGGTCATCTTCAGCAGCGGCGGCGGCTTTTCTGTCGTCAGCTAAGCTTGTTTTCAACTTTTAATATTCGCTTAGCTATCTGTCTGTTTCTAAATTGATGCGGCCAATCGCACCTATTTGTGGCTACTGTTTATAACTGTATTTTTTTTTAAAAACACCGCTGCAAAACTGAATCTTGTTTGTCAGTTAGTTAGAAAGTGTGCTTCAGTGAGAGTGCATGTGCAGTTGAATTGTGCTCAACTTTTTTTCTAAATCTTTTCACCATATTCTGACCAACTTTGTCTTTATCATCCCCATCCCATCACCACTGGGCACTTTAGATCGTCCTGCTGCTGGCCACCATGGCGCGTCCCCTGCTCGTGGGCGCCTTCATGGCATTCTTCATCTCCGTCGTCCAGCTCTACACGTGGGTCACCCTTCCAGTGTACTTTCTCTCGCAGAAGCCCTGGCAACGACGAGCTCGGAATCGTCGGTGTCGGGTGAAGGTGACCTCCACTCCAGCAAAATCACCATTCAATTCTTCTTCTACTGACAAAGCCCATTCTCAGTTGACTGAAGAGGAGGAAGAGGAGCGAATGATGTCGCCGGTGTACGAGCGCGACTACGTCGTCCAGCAGAAGCACCCCGTCATTCACCTGGACACTGTCACGGAGATGCTCGACCGAGTCGTCGAGGCTCATGGCGCCAACAACAAAGCTCTAGGTAGGTCTGCCTGACCACTTGGCCACTTGAAAAAGTTTTCCCTTTTTTAAAGCACACACTTCAGAATAATTCACCGGCACTCGCTAAACTGCAATCAATCGTCATACAGCTAATGAATGCTGCGCAGACAGGCAGTACTAGCCCATTTGAAAAGGGGTGCCCACTTGTAGGACATATGCTAATGGGATAATTGCCACTTGCTACTTTTCTCGCCCGCCGCCGACCACTTGGCGGTTGAGATTATTGCAGTGGTCGTTGTTTACTTTGATGAAAGACTTGCTAAACTGCACACTGTATAATAATAATGACCACAATACTTACTACTACTTTTTTCCCCGTCACCAGGCTACCGACAGGTGCTCTCCGAGGAGATCTCCCTCGACGAACAGGGCAACTCTCGGCGCATTGACGGCCGCCAGCTAAAGCGGTACCGCCTGAGCGAGTACCAGTGGCTGACGTACGGTCAGGTGGACACCTTCAGTCGGAGCATCGCACAAGCTCTCTTCTCCAAGGGCATCGCCTCCACCGACAAGGTGCTCATCATCTCGGAGACGCGCATCGAGTGGATGATCTGCGCACAGGCCATCATTCGCACGGGCGCCACTCTGGTGACGCTTTTCTCCAATCTTGGTTGGTTCAATTTAAGGATTATATTTTACCCCTTTTATTTTACCCTTCACATCTTTCCTTTAGGCGTAGACGGCGTGGCCCACGGCATCCTCGAGACGCAGGTCAGCACCGTCATTGCCTCCATCGATTGCCTGCCACTGCTGGAGAAGGTGCTGCGAGCACACGCTGGCCGTCACTCTGTACGTCGGCTCATCTACATCGATGGCCACCAGACGCCTGACCTTGCCGGGTTTGATCTTAACTCCTCGTCTGCCGCCGAAGATGAAGCAGCAGCAACGACAGCAGCCAACGAATCATCGGTGGAGACGATGGCGCTCAGCGAGCTGGAGGCGCTGGGGAAGAAGGCCATCGCCGCGGGCACCGTTCGACCCCTCTTTCGTGCCACACCTCAGCACCTGATGATGATCATGTACACGTCGGGCACGACCGGTACGCCCAAGGCTGCGCTGATGACTCACGAGCAGTTTACCACCTCCATCAAGTCTCTGTATCCGCTGGTGGAGGAGGCCATCAGCACGGCGCCAACGCACACCTACATTAGCTACCTGCCCATGGCGCACGTCCTTGAGCTTACCGTGGAGAGCTTCTTCTACTTTGGTGCGTTTTGAGATGTTATTTGTGGGGTTTGGGTTTTGTTGACAAATTCTTTTTTGTTTTTTTTGCAGGAGGCGTCAAAATTGGCTACGCCTCGCCCTTTACTCTCACCGATTCCGCGCCGGGACTGGTGCCCGGCCAAAAGTGCGACATCAAGTTGCTCAAACCGACTGTGATCACGGCTGTCCCGCTGGTGCTGGACAGGTAAGAAATGAGGTTTAAAATTTGCATTTCCTGGTTTGTAATAATTATTGTGTTTTCTACTTTTAGAATTCTCAAAGAGATCAGCGATAAACTGCGCGCTCGCACGCCCGTCTCTGAGCCGGTGTTCAACTTCCTAATGAGCTACAAGTCAGCGTGGACGAGACGAGGCTACCTCTGCAACATTGTCAAAAACCTGCTCTGTAAGAAGGTGCAGGAGCAGCTTGGTGGTGAGCTGCAGTACATGATCGTAGGTCGGTGTTTTGCTTGGATTGAACTGGACAGTGCTTGAAACGCAAAAAACTTTTTTGCTAAACTAATTTTTTTAACTAATTTCAAAGGAGGCGCACCACTCGCCGCTCGCACACAGGCGACCATCAAGTCGGCGCTAGACCTCATTCTAATTCAGGGTTACGGCGCTACGGAAACGGCAGGTAAGATTGGGCAAAGTTTGAAATGCGGAGCAGTAATTAGCTTCCAGTAATGACCACAACCTGATAATTACCTTTTTTGTATGGTTAAAGGTGCCTGTCTGGCGATGGACTTTCACGATCTCGAGTACGGCTGCGTCGGTGCACCGCTGGACGGCGTCAAGATGAGACTGAAGGACTGGCCAGAGGGCGGCTACTCTGTTAGAGACAAGCCTTATCCTAGGGGCGAGGTGGTCATCGGCGGAGGCGGTGTGGCTCGTGGCTACTTTAAACTGCCTCGACAGACCGAGGAGGCTTTCTTCACCGATCGAGCCGGAGTTCGGTGGTTTAGAACTGGCGACATTGGGCAGATCTACCCAAATGGAACCCTCAAGGTGATTGATCGACTGAAGGACCTGGTCAAGCTGCAGAACGGCGAGTACATTTCACTTGGAAAAGTAAGCATGTTTGTGTTGTTATCTTCCTTTTCTTCTTCTTCCGCTCACCTTCAGCAAGGTTCACTGATTCTCTAATGTAACTTTTTTGTTTTTTGTGCTGCTTTACAGGTGGAATCAGCCCTGAAAGGCTGCCAGTATGTAGACAACATTTGCGTGTACGGAGGCCACTTCTCCGCCGACCTGGTGGCAATCATCAGTCCGAATCGTAAGGCGCTGGATGAGCTGGTGCAGCGCCTGGACCGACGCTCACTGTCGGCCAGTCCACTGTCTGCACAGGTGGAGGACGAGCAGGTGGAGGCGGAAGTGTACGAGGAGATTGTCAGCACGGCCAAGGCCGCCGGTCTGGTGAAGAAGGAAATTCCGGTGCGCATTAAGGTGGTCGCGGAGACGTGGTCGCCCGACAACGGCATTCTCACTGCCGCCCTCAAGCTGAAGCGAAAGACAATAGAGAGCACCTACAAGCGGACCATTGAGGAGCTGTACAGTGAGCGGAAGCAAAGGAGCAGTAATGGACGCCGCAAGAGCCATGACCAGAACAACAACGCACTGGCCAACAGGCAGACGACTGATGTTAATGGTAGTAATAGCAATGGCAACGGCACTCTGACCAATGGATCATCAGCCAATGGCGGCAGTGGCAACCACTCGACTCAGATTAACATTCCCCCAGTCTAGACAGTCTTGACTTGCTAGTTTTCACAAACACAAAAAGTTCCTTCTCATTTAGAGTTCCCTTTCACTCTCACTCGTAGAATCCCCTTGCTGTACATAGTCTGATCAGTTTGATCAGTTTGATAGTTTTGCCCTCATTTTCTTCTTTTTGCTACACTCCTTCTCATTTGCTCTTTTGATTTTAGTGTCTCAATTTGTACCATTTTCAGCTGCTTTTGACACTTGTATTTTTTATTAACTTTCCTGATCATCAGTGATGATGGCAGTGCCGCCAGTGATCACTGTTTTGTGATGCTTCAGTCAATTCAGTGGTGACATTTCAATGCATAATACATACAACAAGTAATAAAACAAACTAATATTAAACTTTTGTGATGCTTTGATTTATTGTCTTCTGTAGTCAATAGTGGTCTTATCACTTTGTAGGTTGCTTTTTGTACTGTTTGTACTTTTTGTTGCGCAAATGCTGGAATGATTACGATTCTGAGAAATAGTTCACTTCAGTGCAACTGCGCTCACACTTTGACCGATAATTTCAACACTAACAGGATACACTACATATCAACTTACTTTGGCAAGGTGACAGGAACACAACAGAAAAAGGGATTACTTAATCATTTAAATTTGTTCAATTCTCAATAATTCACTAAACTTGTGTAAATCTGCGGATATCCTTTGCTAGGTACAGTCTACGTAATGTACTTTAGATAGTGGTCAATAACGGTTTTTATTCTTTTTGCTTTACCAAATATACCACCTTAAAGGCAATACCTTTTTATTTCTATTAGTCAGTATTTGCATTGCATTGTACTCCTGAGTGCAGGCACGTACTAAGCCACCAAGCTACAGAGAGCTCGCAAGGATGTCGATTACCCCGATGGCAACAATTAACAACAACAAAATATAGTACACTGTTTGACACTGAGCGTCGGTGCTTTTGCACCTGTGGTTGACGCTGTTCTTTGGTAGCCCACAGTGACTGTTTCTTGTGGCAGTCACTTTCGCTTGATGTGATGCTTTTATTGGCTCCCTTCTTCCGAAGAGCAGGTGTGGGAGAAGAGAGCGGTGGCGTCGGCGGTGGCGCTCCTCTTCTCACAAAAGTGTCGTAACCGATGATGACTCACAATTGCCGTACTATGGTACGGAGGCCACAATCGTACAGGATCGTCGAGACAGACAGACACATTAGCAGTAGTGTGCAGTTGACTTTGCGACCGCCTACTGACTGGTTGGCTAGTTCATTTCGTCCTCCCCACCTCTGTTGTGTACCACACCAGCACCATTGGTTCCACCGGTGATGATGATGATGGTCTGACCCCCTGCTGCCATCATTGTCACCGCATTTACCAGTGATTCAGTGCTAGATGTACTCGGCACTCTTCTCCTTCCTTCTTTTTTTGCTGCCTTTTTTGGTATGCTCCACTGGCTTATCACTGTCCACCACTAGACATCTCTATCTCTATTTGCTACTTTTGTTTTAATTTGGTGTTGCTGCTGATGTCGCCGGCTAATCTACTTAATCACCTTCCACGGACTAGATCAGTATATTGTGCTAGTTTGGTTTTTTGTGCGCTTACCGCTGAAGAGGGGGCGCTTTGATTTGCCGTTGATTTGTCAAATATTTTTTGGCGCTTTGGACTTTTGATCTGTTACACTGTATCAGCGATTTTAAATTTTTTGGTGAGTACCACTGCAATTTCAATTGCATTTTCATTTACAAAAATTTACCTATTATCACTTTTGACGTTTTAATATGACTGTAGCTGCATTACATGACCATTTTCTAAGCTTCAGTGTTTTATCTTTTACTGTCAGTGCCTTTTCAGTACTTTCAACTTCAGTATTTTTTTTACAAAAGACATGTTTCAAAAGACATTTTTTGTTGTTTGTCTTTTATGTAACCACAGTGTTTGCACGCTCTTCCCGTGAACAGTAAGTTTTCCGCTGTCTGCTGTTTTCAAACGCCAGTTTTCAATTTTCTCAACTTTTGTTTGCAATCTTTGCTTCAGTGAATCATACAAAAATAATATAAAGTTTTTTGCAACATTTCCACTTCATTCAGTGGTGTTGCTAGTTTAGTTAGCGGAATTGCCATCTGTAAATCATCCTTCCCCTTTTCTCAGGACGTTGCAAAGGCATCCTCACAGTGTCTTCACAGTGTCGATCACTCAGCGGGAATTCTTTTTTCTGTCCCTTCATCATCAATTGTTGCAATATTGACATTACACTTTGACAGTTTCATTTTGGCTTGATAGTGCAGTTTTTGCATCGCCTAGGTGTCCAAGCTTCCACCTGTGTTCTTCAGGTGTTTCAAGGTCTTCTTAATCGTCCCGGAGAGATCGCTCTCCACCTCATCTGCCACATATCAACATCCTTGGTGACGTTTACTTTCCCCAGTTGGACTTTGTGCAAACTGCTTTTGTCTTTGCGTTTGTCAACTTCGACTTCTTTTTCCCTGTATGTTGACGGCTATCGCTGTATATTAATTTGATCACATACCCTTTGACCCTGATAATATTTGTTCGTTTGCTGATTGCATAATCAATCTCAATCGTAGCACATAAATGTTCATGTTCAATGTCCATCAATGCATGACACTGACACAATCTCCCAGTCTGTTTATTTAAAATTTCACATTTGGTTTGATGCTCGTGTTTGATGCATTATTCGCACTATTTGACAGAGCTGATCACTGGTTTTGTTTTTCCCTCATTTGTCATTTGTGGTGTCTGTAGTGGCACGTTTCCTTTCTCTCTCACTGTTTCAAGATATCAGCAGCATAGACCACGGTGGTGGTAGTGGTGATGTCGAACACTCGTGAGGTGTAGGAACAGCGACAATTGCAAAGGAGAAAAGTGGAAGCAAGCCGTGACGTTGGCCATTTGTGGCGCCCTTATGCTGTTGCAGCAGCAGCAGCAGGAACTACAAAAAAATCGCCTCTGTTCTCTTATTTTGTGTTCTCCGTTCTCGTCTGTCACTCTATTGCTCTCTCTCTCCTTCTCTTTTTGCCTCCCATTTTTGCTACCGCGAGAGCAACACCAATTTAGCGGACAATCGCCGCCACCGCTGACAGCAGTCGGCATCAGCAGCAGCAACAGAGACAACAGCAGCAGCCACTGTGAACAATACCGTGCGGCGTGTGCATACAGAAACAGAAACAGAAACAGAGACAGAAAAGAAGAAAGACAGCGGCAAAAAGTGAGGCTGTGTGACACTGTCGGCTCAGTGAATGGAGGTCTGCTCTTGATGGTGGTGGACAGCCTGCACACAGTCGGTGTCTCCGTCGTCAAACAAGTAGTGTATATATTGGCCGTCTTCTTCTCCACTTTTCTTGCTCTTGGCTGTGGCCACTTGAACCAAACAGACAGACACATTAGCTAAGAGCACAGTCGTCCACTTGGCTTCTGTCGGAGTGACTCACCACCATCACCACCACCGAATCTCACCACCACCACCACCGCCTATCATCGTTGCCATGCTTCCCGTCGGCAGCCCCTTCTAGCTTCCACTGTCACCACCAACTCCAACATCAACAGCAGCAGCAACATCAGCACTCAAAGCGCGATCAACATTTTCCAGCAGCAAGTCAGACACAGCATTGCTGCCCACCGAACCGAGCAGAGAAAACGCACCTCTTTTCTCCGGATTGGTTTGAGCATCGTCCGCTCGAACCACCCTCATCGACGACCACCTGTTGATCTGATTTGGAACTATCCGTGATCTTATACTAGCACCGCCGGCACCATTAGCACCCGCAAACAATGGCCAATCTTCAAAGTGAGAGCTCCAACCATGGACTGCGGTACATGCTGTCGCAGTACTGGCAAGACAATGGCAACCCGCGGACGGCCGGCCTGCCGCTCATTCGCGAGGGTCCCTGGTTCACCTTTTGCGTCATTGGCGTGTACCTGCTCTTTGTGACTAAGGTCGGTCCGGCGATGATGCGCAAGCGAGCCGCTTATCAGCTTCGGCTACCGATGCTAGTCTACAACAGCTCAATGGTAGTCATCAACTTTTACTTCCTCTTCAAGTCTCTGGTATGTCAATGGTGGTTCCTTTCCCATTTTTATCCTTCCTTTCTCTCTTTCTCCATTTCTGATGATTTGAACATCTTCTCCTTTTTTCCACTCCTCCCGACTTTAGTCGTGGCTAAACTACGGCCGTGAGCTGGTCAACTTCAAGTGGCCCGAGTGGGAAACCAGCGACAAGTTCAACACTGAAGACGCCCGCGAGCAGGTGTGGTCCTTCTACCTGTACTGGCTGACCAAGTTTGTCGACCTCCTCGACACCATCTTCTTTGTGCTGCGGAAGAAGGACCGCCAGATCACTCACCTGCACCTGTACCACCACTCCATTGTACCGATCCTCGGCTGGTACTACATCTGGTACGTTTTTGGCGTGCCTGCCATCAACCTCTTCGCCTTTCTCAACTCCTGTTGTCACACTATAATGTACTCCTACTACGCCCTCTCGGCGCTGGGACCGCAAATTCAGCCGTACCTGTGGTGGAAGAAGTACATCACCCAGATTCAGCTGCTGCAGTTTCTCCTGCTTGGCCTGTACGGCGTCGTCGTTTACATCTGGGCCATCAATTATCCGCCTTTTGCCTTCTGGCTCGCCACTAGTCAGCCGCCCATCTTTTTTGGTCTCTTTGCAAATTTTTACATTCAGGCGTACCGGCAGCAGCAGCAGAAAATTCAGCAGCATCAGCAACATCAGCAGCAACACCAACAGCTGTCAGAGAAAAAGATTGAGTAGAGCAGCAGTGGTAGTCTATCTCTGACAACTTGCGACAACTAATATGTACCATAACTGTGACGTATACTTTACTTACTGTTTTTAAAATTTTGTTGTAATAAATGTTACAGGCACGCACTGCTCTGACGCAATGTGTGTCCACGCACTGCCAGCTCAAATTACAGGGTGTAAGTGAAGTCAAGATCGGAAGCAACGTATTTTCATCATCATCATCATCATGACACTACCTGTTGACCACTGTCTTTTTCCTCAAAACTACCCTGAGATGAGAACAGCGTGACCACTTCCACGTGTGCATTTCCGCCATTGTGCCACGAGAGTGGTTAGCAACAAAAACAGCAGCAGCAACAGCGACAACAGCAGTACTCTGATTGTCATTGAAAATCAGGGAAAGGGAAGGCGACGACGACGCCAGTGACTACAACTTGTCTCAGAAAAACAGAAAGTAATGCAAAGCAAAAGACAAGACGCAATCTGTCAATGGTGAAGAAGAAAGAAGAAAAAAGGCAAAAAAGTGCTACTACTGTTCCACAAGAAAAGCAGTAAAAAGTAAAAAGGGAGAACTGTGCAGAGCATTACACTGCAGCATTTGCAACACTTGCACCCAGTGCCGACTTCTTTCCGGTCAGTCAGTCTGTCTGACTATCCTTGGATGTGCTTAGCAAGTCAAGCGAACTGCCGCCTGCAATTTGTGCTTTCTGCCAGATTACCACTCTGCTCGGTTACTAGGGGTGAGATTTGCACAATGCAACAGCAGCACCCAGTAGTCATGCTGCCTGTGCACTAATTAGATTAAGCATAACGAACGCAGCATAATTATTCCGCTGATGGATTCCGCTGACGCGGCCTACGTCGCTGCTGCTGCTTTCTCCTGCTGATCAGCACTATTGCCTACTGTTGCCATTGAATCTTTTTTCTCCTGGCTGTACTACCGTGAAAACAGTGTACAATCTGGTGATAATTGCTTTTACTGTCACCAGTAGCACTACTACTACTACTACTGCTACTTTTACTACAACCACTTCCATTTGCGCTGCTTTTGAAGGCTAAACAGTGCTCAGTAGTGCTCTCACTGAAAATTGGTGCACCATACTACCGCTCTCTCACCACCACCACCTTCTTCCTCTTTGCTCGTGCATTTTACGTGCACTTTGGTGGAGTAGTGTTCTTTTCATTCAAATTGGCAGTCTGGTGGTGCTGAATGTACTTCCAACCACGAGTTGGCTGCAGCTGTTGCTGTTGAGGCTGCAGTTGCGACCTCGAGTTGCGACTATGAACCAATTAGCAGTTGGTGGTGGCGCCCACTGGTCGACCACCAGCAAAGAGGGCGAAGGAAAGAGGAGTTCGCAATTGGGTAGTGCTGCACTGATTTGATACAGTCTGTGTGTAGTAAAAAGAAAGTGCACATCGGCGACAATGGTGCTGACAACGACGAGAAAAAAAGAGGAGAAATTGCCACAGACGACACTGGCTGGTGATGCCGGTAGTGTCAGTGAGCTAGTCACACTCACTCAGACAGCCAGTTGGATGTTGCTAGTTGTCGTTGTCATTTTGCTCTCTCCCTTTCTTTCTCTACTTGTTGCAACAAAATTAAAACACACACACTCAAACACATAGACAATAGATATTAATAGATGGTAGGATATTATTATTGCTTACAATACACACCAGAAAGAGAGTGCACTCACTCACTCACTCTCTCTCATACAGCAGTAGCAGAAGCAGCAGCCACCACTAACCGACCAACTAACAAACGCCACCGCAGCCACTTTTTGCTGCTTTTTGTTTGATACACTTTTGTGTCACTCTCTTATTTTTAAATATAGTAGTCACCCGACGCCTTGTTTATTTGCGGTATGAAACCGACTGTCACCCAGCTGTACAGTGCTGGAGAGTGAGTGGAGATCGTCTGCACTCCACTTGTGGTGATGCTGTTGCTGAATTATGATGATGATGTTGGTGAAAAGATGTGCAAAGTGAGATGCCGCCGTAGCCGCCGTCTTTTGTGACATTGCTGACATCGATTCTGTTTAGAAGCAGTAGTGTGTGTTTACACTTATAAACTCTCACTGCCGGTATTGTCTTTCCGCACTGTACTAGACGCACACGCCAGTTTTCTCAAAAAAGTTTTGATGGCTTTTATCTGCTGCCGCATCACTTTGAGTTTCTACTGATTCTTCTTTGAGCTGAAACCCTCTACAGTCTTACAGCCGCATCCATTGTATTTTCGTCTTCTTTTTCTGCTTCTTTTCCTCTTTGCATCTGTCGATGTCATCAGTTATCGGCGGGTCTTCTTTTCTCAATGTCGACTTCCTCTTACGGTAAGTATTCCTTTTCTCTCTTTGTACTCCTCCTTTTCCTCCTTCTGTGGTTTTCGTTTCCTTTCACTTTTCCACTCCACGTCTGTCAGTGTGCTCCACTTTGCCTTGCACTTCATATAACAACTTTATTCATTCTTTCATTCATTGTCGAGCCGACCAGCAGCAAAAGAGCAATGACTGCTGTCGCTGGTCAATTGTTTCAGTTTTACCCGAACAGCACCACCACCAATTGACGATTGTAATTGTAATTGGCAGCCAGTGTATATCAGTGCGGCTTTCTTGTGTATGTTTTTTCCTTTTCTTTGGCCGTGTTTAAAACTTTGCAGTGACAATATTGACAAAGCAAAGCAAAGCTTTTCTTTGCTTCAGAAAAGTGCGACAAAACTGATTTGGTGTGTGTAGCCATAACTACAGCTGTTGCTGCTGCTTCTGTTCAGTAAGCAAACTGGCCGCCCATTTTTCTGAAAGCTGCTAACTGCAGTCGCCGTCGTCTCTTGTTTGAAAAAGAAGAAAAGAGGTGAACTACAAAGAAAGTACAAAAGTAAGTAAACTGATAAACTGCTGTGGAAGTGTGTTTAGTTGTTCACCAAATATGCACAGTCTTGAAGACATTTTTCAAGCAGCAGTAGCTGCACCTGTACCAAAAAAGTGTTTGTCATTTTTGGTTGCGTCTTGTTGTTTTTTCCGTTGACCTTTTTTGTCACTTCACTAGTTTTTCATGTTAGTTTCTCTATTTATTCAATTTTCACCAACTTTTGTTTATTTTAATAATGTGGCAGTTGTCATCAAAGTTTTTTCATTTGTGCTTTGATCATCAGCCATGATTGATTTGCACCTTTATTGTAACTCACGTACCTTGTTCTGCAACATCCTTTTGTGCTAAATTATTGTGCAGCAAAAAACATTTTTGCAATATCAGTTATCAATTTTTATTGTGAAATGATAAAATTGGGTTGAAAACATTTCAAATTAGGGGAAGGGCAATGAGCCATTGAAAAGCAAATAATTTCCCCCTTATTGCACTAAGCGAATCATTTGTGTTCCCGTGGCAGTAATGTGATTGACTTTGTGCCTGGCGACAAACAAAATCTCTCATCAGAGTTGCACAACATTTGGGGTAAAAACAGGAAAAATCCATTTTGCAGTACACCTTAGTTTTACCTCACCTTAGATCAATAGGCGCATTTAAAGTGGAAAAACTGCTGTTTTTTCCGAGTCAAGTAAAAAAAGTCACACCGAACTTACGGCAAACGCACTTTGAGAGAGAATTCCTCGTTCACACCGGTAGTTGTCAGTTTAAATATTTACGCTCGTAATTACGCGCGCACGCTCTCCTGCACTGGCTAGGTAAAAAGCGTGGTACGGTTTTACAGGTGAAAAAAAGTGAAAGGGTGAGAGAATGGACAATATTTGCAGAAGTCACGTAATAGTGCACCGGTAGAGCACACACACATAGCTGCAAACCCGCAAGACCACCCATTGACGACCACTGGTCAGCCTGAAAGGGTGCTGAAATCTCTTTTTTGAGGTGCATGGGAAAAGGGACAGACACAGAGCTACAGACAAATCACGTTTGACTGACAGGTTCCTGTCACTCCTGTGTGGGCCTCTTCTTGTTCGCCGTAACACGCCTAATCACTGCTTGTTTTTTTCTTGTTCCGCTCACGGCCATGCTGGTGGTGGTGGTGGTGGTGGTAGTGGTAATATCGTCCAGAGTCAGAAACTGACAGACTATCAGGCAGACTGTGTGCCACTGTCGTTCCACATTAGCGAAGCAATCGTTCAGCCCAGCTTGTACTGCTTGTTCTACCACAGCACTGGCGGACGACACTGGTCACTGCAGTTTTCTGCTACAAAAACAAATACTGAAAACAGTGTTTGTGGTCAGTCAGCTGTCTCTCTGTCTGACTCTTTTCTGCTTTCAGTGTCATTGGCCAACACCAGAAATAGCAGCAACAGCAGCAGTGTTCACCTTCTTTCTCTTTGAGCACTAATTCTGAGCAGCACTTTGCTGGTGGCTAATCTACTGCTTCCCCTCTCTCCACTTCCACGTCCTGTCTCTTACCTTACCTTTTGCCTTAGTTTACATTACTGCTGCTAATAAAAGACTAAGTGAAATAATGGTCGTGGTGGTACAGTAACGAGTAGTGTCCACTACTGCTCAAAGCGGAACAACAGTAAGACACAGAGAGAGGGAGACTTCCTTCGATTGTTCCTCAAGCCAGCGGCAATCTCTCCCTGATCTACTCCTGTCTGACTGTCTGTCTGACGGACTGACAGTGACATTTAGTTCTTTGCTGGTTGACGCTTGCTCTCTCACTCTCTCCCAACCATCTTGGCACTTTCATTTTTACTCTCACTCGCTCCCTGAAGTGTCCACCACCACCACCACCACCACCACTGTCTACTACGGTGGTGTCATTTTCCCTGTCTGCAGTTCGTCGGTTGTGTGTGTGTGTGCAATCTATCTACTGCTTCTGTTTTTGCCTACCTGAATGTGCGTCTGTGGCTGTGTGTTTTTGCAGGCAATAGCAGCAGCATTTCGCATCTCATCGGCTTATTTACCTAGTCGTTCTACCAAATCAGGCGCTCAGAGCTGTTCGTTCGTTCGGTCGTCATCGTCGTCTTCGTTTTCGTCTTCGGCGCCTCTGTAGTTGCCGTCACCACCACCACCACCTGTACTATTGTGTTGCTTTCCATTTGAACTTTCCATTCACGTATACTGACATTGAACCGGTCAACTGCAACCAGGCCAGCACTGTTTGATTCCAATTACTACACCAAAGTCATACAACATACAGTCTGCAGACGGGCAAACTCTCACTAGTTTCATTTCAACTTCAGTTTCAACTTCGCCTTTGGTCAGCTTTGTTTGCTTATTTCTCTGTGTCAATTTCTTTTTGCCATCATTTCTCCTCATTCAGCTGTGTTCCCTTTGTTTTAGAAAATTAAATCATTCAAAATCACCACTACTTTATCAAATTAACTCATCGCCTATTCCTCCCTCATCACCTTTTTTATTTGTATGTTTTTGAGTTTTGTGTTTGTCATTTTGCTCTTAACTTGTATTTTATTACTGAAACACAAAATCACGATCAATCACTAGCATTTATAGAAGTTTTAATTAATTGAAAATGCTTAAAAATGCTTTTAAAAAATAATATGATTTTTGAGGCACCTTGTGAGGCGCGCGATACCTTACGCATTCTAACCGATTACCTTGAAAAAAGCATACAGCCAAGATTTTCACATGAACATCTCTATTCAAGCTCACGCATCTACCTTGCAATCAGTCTTTTTTACATCCTGCACTTTGTTTTTCCTCCTTAGCCCTTCAATTTGATTGCTACTCCTAGATTGACTCTAACTCTGACTTGAAGAAAAAAATCAGACTTTTTCTTTGCATTCTAGTTCTACCTTTTACTGTTCGAAAAGAACAAAGCAAGTTTAAAAATAAGCTTTTGTCTAGTATGACTTTCACTAGAGCGAAGCAAGTTCGGTACAGTTTGTCAGGTGCTAGCTGGTCGTGTGAATAACACGTGTGCACTGTTTTGATCAACACACAGTTTTGATTTTTGCATTAACTAGTTAACAAGAAAAAAAAATTAAAATTGTACGTGTACTATTAGCTAGATTGCAAGTCAGCAACTCAACACTGATCTACCTTTATAACCTTACATGCTTTGATTACTAGATTCGTCAATTACTAGTACAATAAAGGAGGTATAAACAAGTTACCACTTGGTTGCCACCTTTCTGCTGGTCAGTCTTGGCAACCGGTGCAACTCAGAGCAACTCATTCATTCTCCTCTTTCTAACCAAAACCTCTATCTCTTCTTTCTGTCTATTCATTGCACTGGCTGCATTCTCACGACAACAACAACACCATCATCATCATCATCAGCAACTGCTTTTCACTATCATCTTCAGCAGCAGCAGCAGCCGTTTTGTCGACTCACCAAGAACATCAACTTGAGCCTCAATTTTCGTGAGCCCAACAACCTCTTCCCCTTCGAAATGACGGCAATGCTGGGCGCTGAATCGGTGGTTGGAGCAAGCTCCTCTAGCCTGGCACTAGACAGTGTGGACAGCAATGGAGGAAATGGTGGCAGCAACCTTCTCATGCAATTGGGCACCTCCGAGTACTGGGACAGCACCTGTGACCCTCGAGCAGTGCACTTTTGGCTGATGTCCGGTGGCCCGTGGAAGCTGCTCGCCCTCACCGCCGCCTACATTGCCATTGTCGTCTTTGGCAGTCGTCTGATGCGGGGACAAGCGCCGCTGGAGCTGCGCACTCCCATGCTCGTCTACAACGTACTGATGGTGGCCATCAATGGCTACTTTCTCTACGAGGCACTCACCTGGATCGGCTTCGGTGCACGACTACTCGATTTTCGCTTTCCTTCACCGGTGGACCGGTCACCAGAGGCGATGCGCATCGTCAACAGCTTTAATTTGTACTTTTGGACAAAATTTGTCGACTACTTTGACACCTTTTTTTTCATTCTTCGGAAGAAAAATAGACAGGTAAGAACGGCAGTTCATTGGTTGTTAACATTGATTTAATTTTATATATACTTTTTCAGGTGACTACCCTTCACATCTACCATCATATTAGTGGTAAGTTGGCACATTTGCACCTTTTAAAACTTACAAAATTAATAATTACCTATTCATTCAGTTCCCATAATCGGGTGGATCAGCTCGTGGATCAGTCCGACGATGCCGGTGCTAGGTCTCTTTGCACTGTGCAACTCTTTCTGCCACATCATCATGTACAGCTACTACGGACTGAGCTCCTTTGGGCCGCAAATTCAGCCGTACCTTTGGTGGAAGAAGTACATCACCCAGATTCAGCTCATTCAGTTCGCCATCATTGGCCTCTACGGACTGTGTCTGAATCTGCTGCACAGCGGCTACCCGCTCATCTACCGAATGATGCCCGTCTCACAAGCGCTCATTTTTCTGGTCATGTTTGGCCAGTTCTACGTGCGCTCCTACCTCTCTTCAAAGCAGATTAAGAAGAGTCAGTAGAGTCTCCAGCCACCGGGTGGTTAGTTTTATTCACCAATTTCATCCTTATTATTATTACCAATTTCCGTCTTCCGCGTTCTGTGATTTGATATATCCACACACACATTCGTCTGGTTAAAGGTGACAAACCTTTTCTTTGTTTCCTTTCGTCTTTTGATCTGTACATTTTATCATTTTGCTACTTTTACTTTTTGACGAGATCATATTGTTGTAACTTTACGATACTTTGAGTTTTCTTCTCAACACAACGCTTTCATCGCTTTCATACACTCTCCTTTTCTATGTTTATACTTTCTTTTTCTCTCTTTTCTCCCTTCGTACGCTCAAGTCCATTAGACAAAAAGAATATCGTCTGTTTACTCAATCGACACTACTGTAGGCATTTCAATAACTGTTGTCATTGTGTTTGCGTCATCTTCAAGTCCCATCTTCATTATAACTTGTCACCCCATCATCGCCACTTCACTACCACCTTGCCATCTGCTCTCAAAATGATGAAACCTCTTTTTGCTATTAAAAATGTGCCTTAAGCCTTGTTTGCACAGTAGTGCAGTAGATTAATCTCTCACTTGAGCACGCAGTGCCCAGTGGTAATCCTGCACACTTCATCTTTCAGAGAGAAAGAACTATGAAATCACTTTTAAAAGGTGTGCAACCCGTGAAAGAGGATCAATATCCGGTGAGCTGCCCGAGCAGCCACACTTCATTAATCAGTCAGTCAGTTGGTTGGTTAGTCGGGCCGATTGCGTTTCACCAGAAGCAGCAGTAGTTGCACAGAAAATGGCTGCCAGCAAAGCCAAACTTTTCTGCAAAATTATACCCATCTTTTTTCTTCTACTTTTTCCCCTGAATTGCATTGCCTTCATCTTCGACACACCTCTGACGGACAGCAATGCCGTCTTCAAGAAGAACGAGTGTTTCAAGACGAGCAGCGACCTGACCACCTGGCTGAATAAGGCCACCTCGGGCGTCTCCTACAAGCGCTACGTTCGCCCTGGCTTCAACGAATCACTAGAGTACAATCCGCCCGTGCAGGTGAACGTTTCCCTTGACATGAACAGCATGGCCAGCGTCGATGAAATCAACTCCGAGTACAAGATCATCCTCAAACTGGACCTGGAGTGGGTCGACGAGCGACTATTTAACAATTGCAGCAAGTCGCTGGTCACCATGCCACTCGATTCCTACCACCTCGATCGAATCTGGTCGCCCAAGTTGGGTGTGCCCAACATCAAAGACCCCGATACGAGCATCATTCAGGGAGAGGCTACGCTCATTCTGGGGCAGCTGCGCACCGACGGATACGTCCACATTCGACTCAAGTTAGTTGGGGTAGAAGTAATTTAAATTGATGGTGGTGTTGACACCTTGTCTTGTGTCTTTTTCTTCTTTAGCCTTCTGCTGAACCTGTTCTGCTTCCTCGACTTTAAGCTTTTTCCCTTCGACAAGCAGGAGTGCTACATCAAGCTGGAGAGTCGTTCCTTTCCGCGCCCTGACATGATCCTGGTCTGGCGAAAAGACCATCCCTTTCGCAACCTCGAGAGCTTTCTTATGACCGGTGAGCGACACTGCCCATTGCCAAATTCTTATTTTTGTTGTCTAATTGAAAATGGTGTTTATTTTCTCTCTTTCTCACAAACAACAACAGGCTTCAAGTTGGTGGGCTACCGACTGTTCAATGACAGCACCATTGCCAAGCCGGCCCGGCAGGACATTTACGGCATGAACATGATGAGTCAGATCATGGTGAAGATGGTCATTCAGAGGGAGTGGAACAACTACTTCTTTGAGATCTACCTGCCCTCGATGCTCTTTGTCATGATCTCCTGGCTGTCCTTTTGGATGCAGATCACCGCCGCGCCGGCTCGAGTCTCTCTGGGCATGACGACTCTGCTCACTTTGGGTAACAAAACGTTTTTTACACTTCAAGTACTTGACCTTTAAATCATTATTTGCTCCAGTGACCAGCTCTCAGTCGTCTCGCGACAAGCTGCCTCGCATCGGCTACATTCACGCCTTGGACGTGTGGATCGCCTTCTGCACCTGTTTCATCTTTCTCTCCCTGCTTGAGTTTGCGTTAGTTTCTTACATATTTCGATTCGCCGTCAATGCTCGCGCCAGGCGAGAGCAAGAGGAGGAGGAGAGGCGGGCGAAGAAGAAGATGGCCGAACGGGAGAGCAAGGAAAGGGCGGCGGCGGCCATAGCCAATCTCACTGACGACTACCACCGGCATTCCTCTTCAGGTAAACAGCATCAGCAGCAGCAAAGTCATCATCCACTGTTCACCGTCCTCGGAGCCAACCATTCTTCTTCCCCATCTTCATCGCCACTGCGAAGGGGAAGCATCCTTCGACAGAGCAGTGATGTAAGTTGATGTTGATGTTTGTCTTCTCTGACTTACTCCCTCCTCCTCCTCCTCAGACCACCGACTACAGCCTTCCGGAGGGCAGCCAGATTCTGCAACTGGTGAACAAGTTGAATCACATCTCGCTGACATTGCCTGTCAACGCTGAAGAGAGCGGCGCTGATGTGATGACATCACGAAGTATGCATCAGCATCAGCAGAAACGAGGAGAGAGGAAACATGGGTCTCAGCATCAACAGCAGCAGTTTGCCATAAGCGTACACCACCACTATCAGCCATCATCGTCAGAGTCATCCAGTGATTCTGGCAAAGAATCATCCCCGAAGGCGACTCGCTTCCTCTGCTGTATGATGTGGTGCTCTGGAGCAAACTGCCAGGGAGAGGTGTTCGCCAACTCCATCGATCGCAAGTCTCGCTTCGTCTTTCCGCTGTTTTTCATTCTCTTCAACGCAGTCTACTGGTACGCCTACACACACCTCCACCAGGATATCACCACCAAGTACAATGTAGTCGACCCGGAGCTGTAGATGGCTGTTTTGTTTGGGGTGATCATAGAGAATTGTTTAATTGAGTTTGTGTACGAGCGAAGCCTTTTAGTGAAATCAGATTTAGAATAAAGTTTAGAGCATATGTTTCAAGACTTCGCAGAGCTTTCCAAATTGGCCTCGAAAGAGATAAACATTTCAAAGAAAATTCCTTGAGAAGAGGTTGGTAACATGGCGAACTTAAAGAGATTTACAAGCATACGCAATCTAGACTCTAAACTGACTTTTTTGGTAGAGGGAAGCTGCTTATGAAGCATTTACAAAGGTTTCAAACTTCGCGTGAGCAAAACCAAGTCACCAGCGGCCTGGCGGCCGCTACTTTTTACAAAAATTTTCTAGCAATTTTATTTTGCCACTAGGTCTTATTTATGTTGTACAAATACATTTTTGTATGAGTAAGTAACAAGGTGTTAGTATCGAAATTATTATGGATATATGGAAATATGAAAACATTGAAAAGGTTAATCTTTGCTAATCATGGTAACAAAACATGTGTGTAGTTAATTTTTGTAATACATTAGAATTCTTTCAGTTGTTCTTGTGGAGACCTAAACAAAGAAAATCATTGAAATTAGTTTTGGCAAACTTTTTCTTTGATCAACAACTTGGGTGGAACACTGAGATTGATAATCTGCAGTGTTACATCACGGGCCGTGACACTAGAAACGCTCAAAATTTGGGGAATGTGACCTGGTTCCGTTGAAGTACCTGACACAGTAGATTGAACTTTAGTGCTGGAGCGAGTGCGTCCCAAGATAGGAGTAACGGCAGGAATGGAATTGGCAGTATTCTTTTTCGAAACTTTTTGGATGACGTTATTGACTTTCTTTTTCTTGGTTACGCGCGACTTCTTTGGCAACGGATCTTTGTCGGATTTACTCGGATGTTTAACACGCCATTCAGTAATCAAACTTTTGTCCAGGATTCGTTTCGCGCTCTCCCAGGTGTTTTGGCTTTTATCATAGCCTTCCCACTTGACCTCAAACTCGGTGACAACTTTGTTTCCGAACTTTTCAGAACGCTCGCCCACTATTTTCTCAACTTTCCAGACATTCGGACCTAGGCCGATGATCTTACCAGGGCTTGTAGACGATGAGGACGACACTGAAATTGTAAGAATGACACGTTATTATTTGGAAAAGAATCGTTTAAGGAGTTACTTTTTAGAGTCACTTGTGGATGGTAAAGTAGAATTGCAAGGAAGATGCGAGAATGAGTGTCAAATAAAAACAGAAACAGTGAGTGAAATCGAGCAACTAGAGAGAACTAAAGTTTTTGCGAGCTTTTACAGGAACTTTTTCTTACTTTTCTGGAAACCTTCTCAATTTTTTCTAAAATGAGTCACGCATGAGTCAGCGCGCGTTTTGACCGTAAGTCAGCCCAGATTATCTTCGTTATCTTCGTGTTACTGATCAATTATGAGTGTTATCAGTTGAAAAGGGTGAAAAAATGCTGCTTCATTTGTGTTGTTTTGCACTGTTGCCTGTTCTGGTATTGATTAGTTTTGCCCATCGGTCATAGATTTTAATTCCCCTGATAGCTTCAGCTTGTTTGTGTGGAATGGATTGGGATGACTGAGATGGCGATTTACTTATTGCTTCTATTTATTCGTTTCCCGGACACTCTTGTCTTTTGCTAATAACAGGTCCTTGGTCAGAGCGACCAGTGTCAGACGTTTTGAAGTCGCGCCACTGTACACTTTTTTCGATATCTAAACTGCATCTTACTTTTTACCAATCGCCAATAAAATCAAGCCAATCCTATCTTCCAATCACTCGCTCGTCTTTCAGAAACTCACAAAATTGAATCAGAATAGTTCGCCTTCTCCTTGCCACTATCTTCTTCAGAGCAGCTTTGGCCACAACATTGGCGTTTGCTCACTCACCGAACCAACCGGCTACATAAAATTAAACTGCATCTTCAAGTTTTCTAAATGAAAGTTCTACCTGATGAAACGATATTGGAGTAGTTATCATTTGAGCCACCAGACACCCTTCCAGTTACTGGTTTTATTTCAAAATCATTCATCTCTCGTCGTTCTCTACTGAAAGCAGCTGACCATGACCGCCCTGCCGCCAAGAATCAGCCAAATGGGCAGAGCACTGAAAAGCATGCCCAGTGTCCAGTCGAGAGCGGGCCCTCGAGTGGGCACCGCCTCCTCGGGACTGCCATACTTGCGCTTCCACTGGTCGATGGTCGCCGGTGAGGCACGCTTGAGATCAGTGGCCAGGCCGAGCTTTGCGGCGAGGTCAATCAGTACGGTGTTCAGGTTGAAGACAGTGGCCGGCCCAAACTCACTGGCAGTGTAATCGTAGGGGAAGGTGTGGTGGAAGTTGTGGTAGGCGGCGCCCAGTGTCGCCCAGATCATCCACGTGCAGTGGGTGGCAGTGGAGCGCCGGTCGTAGGGACGACTGCCAAAGTAGTGCAGCACAGAGTTGCCTGCAATGAGATAAAGAAGAGACTGATTATCATCTGAACAAAAAATTGAAACCACCCCTTACCGGAGAAGGCAATGTGCAGCGTGTAGACGTAACGCAGCGCAAAGACCCAGAGAAAGGCATTGAGAAGATCCTCGCCGAAGCAGAGCCAGGTAACCGCCGTCGGCAGCAGCGCATTGCAGGTGATCATCAGCGGTGTGTAGTAGACGTACTGCAGCCAAATCAATCGATCAGAGGTGAGGTCGCTCACATTGCACTCCTCCATTCGACGGGCACACTCAGGCAGTGGCTTCAGAAAGAGCCAGCCGATGTGGGCAAAGAAGAAGCCCCGGTTGATGTTGACGCAGTCGGCGTCGGTGCCGGCGAACCGATGGTGCGTCCGGTGCTCCCTCGCCCAGCGCACCACCGACCGCTGTCCACTGGTCGTCTGGCAGAAGAGGAGGAAGAGCTTGAAGGTCCAGTGCGCCTTGAAGGCCCGGTGTGAGAAGTAGCGGTGGGCGCCGGCCAGCGACCCGATGCCGGTCAGTGCGGCGAGGACGTACGTGAAGAGGATGGTGTAGTAGGAGCGGTAGCCGTAGACCAGCGCCCGGTAGACGCCCCACAAGGCGAGCAGGTGCACAGTGCTCATGTTGATCAGCGAGTGCCAGTCCACCTCGTGGCGGATTATGTACGACCAGCTTCGGTGTTGGTACTTGCTGTCTGTCATGGGCGACTGCTTAAGTCTCTCTTCATCTTCAGCTTCACTGTGGTCGTACGACGATGTCTGAAGGTAGTGCTCCACACTGTCACTCTGATAGCGTTGATCCATCATGATGATGATGTTGGTGTTGGGTTACTTTAGTAAAAAAGGATTGCACTGCACAATTTGAAGTTTGACAAAACCCTGTCATCAGGTGAAAGGGCTACTTTTATAGCCAGTCAGAAAACTGTTCTGGGTCTCGGTCAACTGTCTCGGTTTTTTCTTTTTGTAGCTCTTTTTGTGGACTTTCCTGAAGGTTCATCGGTAGCTGGTGTGAAAGTGATGCTGGTGGTCTCTGTACGTTTGTCTGACACAAAACGTTCATCGACAGTGCACAATGTCACTGGAGCATCCAACGTTGCACGTTGAGAAAGAAGCTCTCTTTCCTACTTGCCGCTCATCTTTTTCTCTCTCTTTCTTTCCGGTTTCAATTGCAATGTTTGCCTTCCTAGCAGCTTAGCTGATTCCTTGGTCCTATTACTAATCGATCATCTAGATGTGCGGCGGCGGCGGCGAGTGTTCATTGAACTACTTCTTGGTAATACTCAGCTGTTCGTAACAAGAAACAGTGTTTCATTGTTTTTCTCTACTTCTGGAAATCAGCTAAAGCCGGCAGCCCAAGTTAAAGTAGCTTTGGCAATTTGCATCCCCCGCCGAGTGCGATGAGTCTGTTCGTTCAGTTCAATTTATCACCCAGTGTGTACACTGCTTACAGTACAACAGTGCTGAAACATCATAAGCTTCGATGGGAAAGAGAAAGAGAAAGAGCCACTTAGCACCGAGACTACCACCAACTTCTGCCGTTCAAACAGTCGTCATCTGCATTGCTCCCTCCATTCACTGCACTGCATCATTTGGCAATAGTAATTTCCATTTAATCGATGCTTGCTTTCTCTTTCTCGCTTTCCATTGTTTTCAGCAGTAGTAGCGGTAGTGTTCAGTGTTCTGTATCAACTATTCCCTCTTTTTATAATTTTTGCTTTAAATTGAAAATGCGATTTCGATTGAAAACTACCGAAGACTACCGAAGAAGAAAGAGCCGAGAAAGGGAAAGTGCCATCTCAGCAAATTGTATTAGTCGGGCTTGAGTACACTCCGTCTGAAAGTGTTGGAATCTAGAGAGCAAGAATGAAAAAAAGGGGAACGAGCAGAGCAATCGTCGCTGAATCTGGTTAAGCTCCATAAAAGTTGAGGTGTACAACAAGATGAGGAGAAAGCTGGAAAAGTGCTGGTCTCGTGCTCGTTGCAGCGTCTTCAGAGTCTTCTCTCTACCGCCGTGACCAGCCATCGGCACGGACAATCTGCCTGCTGCTGCTGCTCTTTCTGCTGCGTGGTGGCTTGTCACGGTGCATTAGGCACCGCCAAATAAGCCATCACTACTGGTGCAGCAGCAACCGAATCCAACTTGGATCGTCACAAGTCAGCGCTCAGTCGTTGCCCATTTGTCTTTTGCAGCAACCCTTTGCAGCAGCAGCAGCAGGCGATTTCTGGTAGGCAAACTGGTAGGCAGTGCAGTGCTACTTCGAGAGTTTATTGACAAGTTGAGTAATGGACTACTGCTGCTGTTTCTGCTGGAATTCCTGTCTGAATTAATGCAAAAGGCAGGCAGTCAGGCCTAGGCGCAACTTTGCAAATATATTGTTTCCTCTTTCCGTTTTGAGTAGTGAATGCTTTGGCAGCAGGATTTTCAGTCGATCTAGAGTTAACTTACTCGTTTTAACTTTAAATTAAGAATTAAAGTAAAAGTGCGAGCGCAAGTGTGTGCTGGTGTTTGCAAAAAGTTGCAAAGGGTAAGTTGCAAGTGTATTGAAGTGTTGATCATTAAGTGTGTGCGTGTATGTGTTACTACTACTTGGAATTCGATCACTTTAATGATTCAGTTCAACTCAACTGACTCACAAGTTGCACTTTTTCACTTTTGCTTATCGGTCGGAAAACCTGCAAGTCAAACTAGTGACACTGTCCCCTGTGCTCTTCTAGAAGAGAGTTCAAGAGAATTTCTTCAGTACATCACGCTATTTGTAGTTTAAACCTAAACATTTTTTTAAATTAATTCATCTTCAATTTGTAGTAATTGCGCGCTTGCTTTCAATTGAAAAGCATCAGCGTTGTTGAGTGAAGCATCTTAGTTGACTGACTGAGTGGCTGAGGAAGCAATTGGCACGTCGTTGTCAGCCAGCCAGCCAACCAGTTAGTCATCAGCAACAACAGCAGCCAGTTAATTGAGGGCAAATTAACCATCTAATTATCAGTACCAGTGCCTTTCCCATTCTTATAAAATGTTCTGGCGCCTTCAGCAAGCACAGCCATTGCCATTTGTCTTTTCTTAGTTGTCTTTTTAAATATTTTCACTTTATCAGTTTAACATCAGCACTTTTTTCATTTATTTAAAATGTTTCTTTTCTTTAAAAAGGCAGCAGCACCTACCATTTTGCTAGCATTCTTCCTCTATACGACCACTTTAGTTGACCTGAGCTTTCAGGAAGACTCTCCAGAGTGTGAGGCCAAGTTTGATGAGGCAGAAAAATGCTTTCAGTCATTGATGATCATCGGCAAGAACACCCAGTTCAACAAAGAGACCTTTCAGGCGCTGTGCCAGACGGAGTTTGCAGCCATCACTTGCATTCAGGACTACAAAACGCAGTGCGTCAAAGGCATGGCTTCCATGGTCTTCAATCTGCTCGCAAAGAAGCTGAACTCTACCTTTCGAAACCTGTGCAACAACGAGCCAGCAATGGACGGTAACCAGCTAGAGTAGACTGGTGCATTCTTTTCTAATAATTCCCTTTTGTGGCACACCCTCACCGTCAACCTCAGAGTTTCTGGAGCACTGGACCTGTCTGAAGGACGTGATAATGTCTGACAATGCGAAGCTCTGCACTGAGCACTACCACCTGCGACTCGAGATGATCGACACGGTGGAGAAGAAGGACCGCTTCCCCATCATTTGCTGCGGCTTCTACGAACTGCGCGGCTGTTCGGGCACAGCACTGCGCGGCGGTTGCAAGAACGAGAAGTCCATCGAGTACATGGAAAAGCTGATACTACATTTTGTAAGTGGCATCTGGCCGTGTGTGTGCGCTGATTTACCCTACCATTTCTACCAGGTGGGCGATATGAACAAGCTCTTTTGCCACGACTGGCAGAGCCTCGAGGTGTGCCGCGCCAATCTGCCTCCCGAGCTGGGCGCCGCTTTCACCAAGATTGGCGCCATGGACCTGCCCACAGCGGAGAGCAGCAAAAAGATCAAGTCATTCCTTCGCCTTCTCAAGCACCTCATCGAGGTGGCCGGACACTAAGTCACTGAAATACTGAAACTGGCTGAAACGGTTACAACTTCTTATCTCCCCACTTTTATTATCATTATTCTCATCTTAATCAACTTTAACAGCATCAATCGAACGTTTTTAACAACATGCAAATTTTGTAGTTTATTTATATGTCGATTTTCTGTTTGTTCAAATGTGATACAATATAAAATTTTTCATAATTCAAATAAAAAAAATCAACTAATGATAGTCAAAACCAGTCTGAATATTTTCTCAAATCAACAGATCAAGCGACATCACGCGATTTTCACTTTTTTACTTTGTGTGAACTCAGGCATAACGATTGTAAGCAAAAGATAAACTTCTACTAAGAAATAGCAACACTTCCCAGTGGCCCTGAACTTGACATTCAGTGTGTTGTGTGCGTGCCACTTCGACATTAAGCTGTTGCTGCTGCTCAAAATGTAGAAACTCTTTATAGTCAATTAAATCATTCAATGGGTCGATGCTAAGAAAGAGAGTCTGTTTAGAAACTGTTGACAAACTGACAGTAAACGACATTAGTACCGAAAGAGTACAAGTTGATGATGTTCATGTTTCAAACTTTCTAATTATGGACTTGGAGAACACAGACACAATCTCATTTCAGATTTTTATTTTTATTTTTCTATTTATGATCTGATTGATTGATTTTGCCTGTTTAATTAGTATTTTCAAAGCAAGCTAAAGTTTTGCTTACTTTTTGCGGTAGTGGATGTCAAAGATGTCAACAGAAAACGCCCTAATTAGAGGGTGTGAAAATGGGAAGAGGTGTATTGGAAAGTGTTTGCTGTATAAATACGTTGTTTTTTGAAAAGTATGTAATTTTTGCAAAAACAGTGAACAAACAAAAATGAAATTACATTTGTTAGTAATCGTCGTTTTGGGTATGGATTTTCAATGTTTTCCTTTAATATTTTAAATAAAAGCATTATTTAAACTTGTGCAGTACTGTTATGTGACCATCAACAACAGTGCGACGCCCAGTCGTGCAAAACTGTTGATCAGCTGGACGACTGTGCTTTCAAGTCTGCTTTTTTCATCAATCGCCAAATACAGCTACCGCGGTCAATTGAAGAGATGAAAGGCCATTGTGCGTAAGTTTTACGTGTTTGTTGTTTTAAATGTTTTCTAAACGTACAATTTTGCATCTTCACCACAGAACGGCTCATAGCTCTATTGACTGTTTGAGTGAGTTCAATGAAAACTGCGTCGTCGGGCCGCCCCAGATTCTGCTGCGAAAGGTCTACAGTACAGTACGAGAAGGACTGAATGAAAGGTGCAATGACGACGACAAAGCATACGAATTTGTGGAAAACTTGCGCTGTCTGGACACTGAGGAGAAAATTGAGGCAGTTCGAATGTGTTCAGATAAACACGTGAAACTGCTGGAAAAGGTCGGCGAGCTTGACTTTGGTCGCCAAACTGGGCCAATGTGCTGTGCCTTTCAGGCGTACAAACAATGTGCCATGGAGCGCATCAACGAGGTCTGTCCTCCTGACCAGGCCAACTACTTTCAATCTATTCTAATGGAATATGTGAGTTTTGTTTTGCAGGTTTTGTGAGATAATTTGACATTTATGTTAATCGTTTTATCATTTACAGTCTGACGAACTGGCAACCATCTCCTGTGAGATGTTCAGTACAATGGAAAAGTGCGCCGCCAATGTAAGGCCAAACATTTGGGCCACCTTAAAGCCAATCATTGACTCAAAAGAGAAAATTGAGCACAAGTACAAGACGGCAGTGCCCATCATGTACCGTATGATTAAACCATTTATCAAGGACTAAATAAACACAAGACTCATTTAAATCAAACTGATAAGTAATAAAGTTGCAAATTATTTTATGCAAAAATACGCAAAAATGGTTTTTTAGAACTGCGTGAATATTTTTGCGTGAATAAAGGCTAAAAACCTCATCTTTTCAGTCTGTCATTATTTTGATCGTACCAAATTGGTTTGGTGTTGCTTTCACATTCTCTTTCTTTTTCACACTGTGAAAACACTAATCTCCTTGCGGTAATCACTTCAGTGCTTCTATTGATTGATCGATCGATGTGCCATTCACTTGCTTAACATGACACTCATTCTGCGGGGCAGTTTGCACCACTGCCGTACACACAGCGCATAACGACTATAAAATGATTTTAAATTGCGTTTCTGAGAAAGTGAAAGGCAGTTAAACACTGCTAAGTCACTTATTTTATTAATCATTAGCCTAAGAAGAAAAATAATAAGTCGACAAAAGATTATTGTCAATTACTTGTCAATTAGCATTTTTATTTTTATAAACTGCAAATTGCTTTCAGATAAAAATTTTATTGAAAACAATTGCATAATGAAATGTGTTGAACAGCAAAGTGCATTTTTTGAAAATTTTAACTATAAACAATTCATTTTAATCAAGATGATCAATCACAATTTGCAGTGTTTCAATAGCTAAATGTAGCCGTTTATTATAATTCTTGTCACATTTTCATGCAAGATATTCAAGCAAAAAAAATTATAATTAGCCATTTGATGTGTGTGTGCTTGTGTGCAATGCGATCATTCATTTCCATCAAATCGAATGATGGTTAAAAAGTTATTTCAAAAAGTAATTGTAGATGGTAGGATCGGGTTCAGGTTACAATCACAAGGCTCAGTATCTGGTTTGCATTTTCATTGTCAAATTCTGCCTTTCCTCCCTCGTTTCTGTCACAAAGTTGTGACAACTTTAGGATTTGATTACAACAACAACAAAGACAGCAGAACCGGCAGATTTTGTGCACTTCATTGTCTGCATCACTTGACAACACGCTCCAGTAAAAAAATAACTGCGTTCTCACTCTTTTTGGCAAGCTTTTTACTTCTTTGACACTTAATAAATTGACTAAATTGACTTGAAGTTTAAAAGTTTTGAAAAATTTTTTAGCAAAAATAAAATGATAATTTTTTTTGAATGACTGATATAGTCGTTTTCTGATCAGCAGTTTCTTATTTTTTAAACTGATCAAAATAGTTTTAGTCAATAATTATTGGTATCAACAAAATTTATTTTTAGTTTTTTACTTAATTTACATCATTGAACAGTCTGTATTTTTTGTAAACTATTTTTAAATACATCAGCGTGATTTATGATTTTAGTATTTATTTTTTTAACATACTGATTTGTTTAAAACCAAACATTATAAAACTAGGAATGATAACAAATGACAAGTTAAAAAACCAGCAAGTACAAAATTAGTAAAAAAGAGACTTGTTCTTTCTGAAACACCAGCAGCAACAGTGCCCACAACCTAATTGCTTAGACAGTCATCACTTTGCTTTAAGATTTAACAACAAAAAAGTGTACAAATGCAAAAAGATAGATAACAATTTCCTGTTCCGTTGTGCCAAAACGAATAGAGAAGTTTTTACAAAAAGGAGGCATTAATTAAATCAATTCACAACTAAACTTTTTTCCGTTTACTGAAAATCTTTCCTGCTGTTGAATTATATGTTAAATTTTTATCATCAATCGTTTATTATTTGCCATTTAATTTTATACAAAGCTAATTACTTTTACGTTTTGTTGAAAAGAACCGTCGTACAAGTTTTTTAAATGATTGAATACAATTTCAGCTCTCCATTTAAATTTCTTCTACCAGTTTTTTAAAAAAATTCTGCTTCAAACAGTGTCAATCAGCAGGAGTAAAAAGAAGACTCACTTGCACAGACAATGGACTGCTGTGCAATTGAGTGAACTCAATTTGAGCAGACGATGATCATTTGCTCATTTCCGATAGTGCCCACTCGTATCCGACCGAGTTCTCTACTCGACCTTTGTCAACGGCATTGAATGGCAGTCGCATCAGCATCAGCAGTATTTGACACTGGGCAATGTAGGGCGATAATTAAGACAAGTGCAGGGTGGTGTGCTATGAACGTGTGTGTGCATCTTGATTGAGCACAGCTGCCCACTGCAGAACTTCTGCTGCTGCTGGTGGACTGCAGTAAAAGCTGGCGGCTGGTCACTGTGCACCATCAATTAGAGAGGTGCTGGTGAAAATGAGTGTGAGATTGAAAACAGATCTATTCTCTGCTGGCCAGTTAGATCTATTACCAAAGAAGTAATAGCACTGGGATCAGTGAGATTCAAAGCAGCAGCAGCAACAAACTGAACGGCACCCTCGAGTGAATTGAAGTGTGTGCACAAACGATGCCAATGAGTTTGCCTTTTTTCTTTCAGTTGAGAAGCATTCTTTCTACTAAATCGCGTCGAGCTAATTTAATAAATGGTCCTAAATATCTCAACTCGATATCGTCGGTTCGATTCGATTGGCAGATCAGGGGATGATGCTACTCTGAGCTGCTGCTGCTGTTCTAACACTGTTTTCACAGTTTTTCTACTTCTTTCACTTCCTTTCTTCTTTATCTTTACTTGGCTAGCAAATCAATCACAGATTTGGAAGCTCAAGTACAAGCTGACGCAAGCTGAACGGCCAAAGTGAAAAGAACCATCAACTATACTCGACTCGACGCCTAATGTTGGCCTAATCGTCTTCTACTTCACTTTTTTCCTTTTTTTCTCACTGACCATTTTTACTGCAAACGGATAATGTTTAAATTAGCGATTAAACTGACTAATTTTTTTGTTTGTTTATTTTTTTTCAAAATATGCTCTTTTTCAGTTTTTGTTTACTAAACTTACTGCGTTTGAAAAAGAAGCGGAGAAACACAAATCCGTTATCAAACAACTCAAAAGCGTTTATAAAATTCTTTTTACTCTATTTGATCCCCTCTTCACCTCTAAAACATCTTGCTACTTTAAATCCTGCTATTCGGTCTAATAATTGCCACCTAAATGCGACCAGCACTTCACACCATAAAATCGGTACAGCATATGTACTTATTTATTTATATTTGTATTTATTATTCAGCAGGCGTTTGGAGTAGCTCTCGGCTGGCGGTGCTGCTGATGAAGGAAATGTTGCCAGTTCGACTGGCACACACGGACTTTCTTTGGTAGGCCTTTTTGGGCCACTTTGCAAACTTTCTTCCTCTCACTTTCCGCAGCAAATAAATGGCTACAGACACTCACAACTAGCGAACAGCAACACTGAATCTGCTGCCCCGTTTCGAATCGGAAATTAATCGTTTAATCGCTTTCTCCTGTCGAGCCTTTTGCTTTGTTTGTTTTGGCAGCTTTTCTCCGACCGTCTGGACGTCCGATCGGTTGCCCTTAGTCTCTTTGTTTCCTGCCCCTTTCATTAGGCTAACGGTCAGTTGTCGATTGCAAATTTTCGATAGGCGCTCTAACAAACTTTCAGTTGCCAGCTCAACGCTAAACTAGAGTTGGCATGTAACTATGAACTTGCAAAAAGAAAAAGAAAAATTGCCGCCAATGTAGCACCAATACATGTGCCCTTCTTTTTCTCCAAATTTTTTCTTCTGATCGAGCCGATTTTACCCAAACACCGAGTGTGTTTCACTGTTTGGACCAATTGCATTGGAGCAAAGAATCGATCTGCCAAGCGGAACACTTCTAAGCCTCTACAGTGCACACCAGATGCACCTCATTGAAGCTTTTGCCCTTTCACTACACACAACTCTAGTCTAGAGAATCTATTATTCATCACTTTGAGGTTGAGGTAGAGAAGGTCTAACGAGTACAGTACGGTAGTAGCGTCAGTATCGAAGCCTGTGATGTCATCAATAATTAATAAGCTTTTATTGGCACAATTAAGAAGAGGAAAGTGGAAGAAAAGGGAGTAAAAATAAATAGACGCATTAAGCAAATTGATAGACTAGGATTAGGTGAAAGAAAGAAGGGGAAAGTGGGTGGTGGGCAAGTGGTTGGCAGTGAAAAATTAGCAAGCTGTCATTGTTTGTTGTAGAATTGCTTGCTGAGCACACCACTTGAGTTTGCATTTTCTGTTTCAATTGCACAGCTGTATTTTTACTCAGAAAAAGTACATCACTTTGTTTCAAGCACTTTGCCCGGTAATTTTTGGCAACATCATTTAAAATATCCTGAAACTACTAACTGATCACTAGACCTTTTGATTTGGCCACCATGATTCACTACTCAAAAATGCTTTTACAGACGCATTCAAAATTGAATTTTAATTCACTTTACCTTTCATTCTTATTTTTCAATCCGCCTTTTTGTTTTGCAAGTATAATCACACAAAAAGCAGGGAGTGGGTGAGAAAGTGGAAGCCATTTATTGCAGTAAAAAAAAGAAATATCAACACCGGACGCCTTCAGTTCTTTTCTCCGTCCATCAAAACAAATCAAATGTATAAAATATATTTGTTTTTTTTCTTTTTTCAATCGAACTTTCATCTTACACTCGGCTGCTCAGTTTCAGAAACCTGCTCAATAGAAAGATTTTTTTATTCCGGTTTTCAATTGTACCGCTTTCTTTCTTTCATTTCCCTTCCCTTTTTAGCAGTTCGTTTAGACAGGCTGAAATTTGTCGATAAAATTATAAATGGCCAATCAACAAAAATGCAGTCTTGAATGAAAGCACACTGGCACAATGGCGACAGTGTGTGTGAATAGATCGGCGCCTTTTTATTTTTCTTTTAGATCAAGTAGTCTTTTTTTTTGTTGAAAAATAACAAAAATAGAGGCCCAACTGAAGGCGTAGCTTTTTCTACAAAAAAATATTTTTAAAACTCACATTTATATTTTTAATAAATAAGATACTCAGCTCAAACTTCTGGTGAATGGTGTTGTGTGCGGCAGTTTAAATGATGATGCAGCAAATGTTTTCATCTTTTTATTTGTGGTCGCATTCATTGATTGTCATTTTAACATCAAAATTTTTTTACTTTTGCATTTTGCCGGCGTCATTTTAATTTTAAAATATCAGTAACATTTAAACTTTTTTATTTTTAAATAAATCGATCGATTGCTTTTTAAACAGTAATTGCAATTCGATGTCAGAATCTTCTATCAAGAGTAAATTTAAACGGGTAAACGAAGAACGGGAAATTTTTCATTGGCGTTGGCAACAGCTCGATCGAACAATTTATTTGTCAATTAAACTGCATTCTCATCTCCATTTGCTGCTTGACAAGAGAGAAAGGCGCAGTTGGTGGTGCCATTTTGAGAACGGGACAGAAATTGAACTTCTTTTGTGTTCGGTCTAACGGTGTCTAAGTTAAGCAGAAAGTAACCGAAGACTGCTCACCCCACCGCGTCATTGAAAACGCCGAGCAGTGTGTTTAGCAAGCAGCCCTCGTCATTAGCATTTATTTGGCAGCCAAATTGCAGTGGTAATTAGATTAGTAATCAAATTTGCCCATTACCAGTGGGCACATTGCACCACACTTGAGTTGAAAAATTCTACGGCACCTTTCCCTTCATCTACTGTCTTAATCGAAGCCAATTCGGAGAAAACCTTTTTACCCTTACCAGTTTTATTCTGACTGCGACTAATTTGAATTTGCACTTTGAGCGAAGTAAACTACTCAAATTGAATTGCTTTTTCTTGTCATCTACTTTTCTGCCCAATGTTACTTGTGTGTTACGCTAATCAAATCTATTAAAAGTTTGACTTTTTTTTGTTTCAGTTCTTGATCAAGCTTCAAATGGGAATAAAGTAAGGTTTTTAAAAAATATTCAGCTGGCCAGCGCAAATAGCAATCATCTTAAATTGGAGTTTTATTGTTCTGGACTTTGACATGCCTAGAAAACTCCTGCATTAACTTTACATATTAATTTGTAGCTTTTTTAAAAAATAGCAAAACAAATTTATTGAAATCGTTAGGCTAATCCTAGTTTCATTATTGTAGTCAGTTTCTATACAAATGAAATTTTTTTGAAATGCACCAAGATTGGCCATTTATGCATTTGCTGCTGCAAACAAACCATCGCTGACTATTTTGTACAGCACTAGCACTAACTCATTGTATTATGCGTCAATTTAATTTGATCAACAGAAACTGCAAGTAAATATCTGAAAAAAGAAAGTTACAACAGTTTTGCTTCGACCATGTCAGAATTGTTTTTTCTTAACAATTTATTGTCTTCATTGAATTTGGAACAACAACATAAATTCTGTTTGCTGCTAAAAACGCAAATAAATTCAATGTTTATATTTGAATGAGCACTGACTGTAGTCGTTTGGGACAACTAATGCACACTACTTTAGTCATGACACTTTAGCACAAATTTTGGATTTGACTAGTTTTTCTCAACAACGATATATGTGCGTGAGTTTGTGTATTTTTTGTAGTGTTTTTCATACCAACTAACATGTAGAGACTGCTCAACTAAGACCTCAGGTTTCTTAGCACATGGGCAATGATGATTGGCGCAAATGGCAGCCATTTAAATTAATTCCTACCTCCCAAAACGTTTGTGTCATGCGTCTGCAAACAAATGGCTCTGTTCTAAATGAAGCCCCGTTATTTTAAATGTTGCCTGTATGGCAGTGAAGAAAGTGGGTTTGTAATCGATAAAAGCAATTTGCAAGCTGGTCTCTTCTTTTCCCCCTTCACTTTTTCATTTTCTTCTGCCGATTAGACAGCACCATTTTGCTCTCTTTTCCTTTTCCTTCCCCGTCAATCGCCTCTAATTTGCCTCTAATTTATTCATTATACGTGTTCTGTCTCAAATTAGATTACAATTAGTGGGTGCTTTGCCCTTTCTGTCTTTGTCTTTCTTTGTGTTTTTTCTTCTCTGTTTCGGTTTCAGTTTCTCTGACTGACTTGCGTTTCAACTTTCGTAGACTTAGGAAGACACTCATGCTTTTGATTGCAAGAAAAAAGAGGTGAATGTGCCATTGAATACCAAGGTGGGTGTTCTTGACAAGTAAAAACAAACGTTTTTTTATTTTTGCAGTCACTGAGAACTTCTGATATTTTGTTTCTGTTAATTTGTAAATGCTGAGAAGGCAATCGATACAAAGAAAGATTGCAAATTGGTGGTCAGTGCGTTGCCAGAAGGAGGGGATGGCAATGTTGATAGTAGACACATTACAGCAGCTAACAATTATCTGACGCTATTTTTATTACACCACCGCTGTTTTTGTGAGTACAAGCACACACACAGTTTAGATGTTGAATGCAAAACTGAGCTAATAATTGTAGTAAATTGCCCCTACTCCTTTGTGGCAATGCAGAGCAACGCAAACAGCAATGGCAAGTGCACACAACAGCAGTAATCGATTGATGCATCACAATTTGCAAGAAGATTATTTGATTACACTTAGTTTTTCACCGTAAAATGTAGCCAATGCTTTGCATAGTTTCTTCTATTGCTCTTGTAGACAGAATTAATAATTTATTTTGGGGATTAGTAATGTCGTTAGTTAGCTGGTGGGTTGTGTCTGTGTCATAATTTGCCGGCAGTGCATCGTACAGCCAAAGTCCTTTTGATTCGATTTGCCGCCAGCACTACACTGAAACTGCAGACTACGTAGAGATGGGGTCGATTGATGCAGTCTACTGAAGTTGACCGAATGCAGTAAGTAAAAGCAGTACTGTCTGCACCTCAATGAAAAAGACTAAAACGTTGTTTAGGCGTTGTCTTCAATGCAGCTTTTTGCACAAGCTTTTTGAACAGTTTGCATCAACTCACCATTTGGTGTTGATCCAGTGTCTCCGTCCAATGAAGATTGCCCATTGTTTTGACAACTGATTGTTGAGCGGCATTTTTCACCGTGGTCATCATTCTACCAAGGTAGTTGTGTTGCGCAGCATGAGAGGGAAACTAAAAATAAGAAATGTGAGAAAAAAATCGTCAAAAAGGTCTACCTCAAAGAAGGCGCCATTATTACATTGAAGATGATTTGACACATTCTCTTCCTTTCTCTTCCAGTAGTGGCAGTAGCTGTACCATGAGAGAATTTATGTGTGGGAGAAAGAAAGAGAGAGAGAGAGCAAGTGCAGACAGCTCTCAAGGCGGGATTCTGTGGGCAGAGAACAGGCGGCAGAGAAGAGAATCGGCGACCTATGGGAGCGAGTCTCGGCGGTGATGGCAGAGAGAGCGTCGGCGTCGTCGGCCTCGTCGTCGTCGTTGTCTAAAATGTGCGCCGACAGTTGAACGCAGTAGGGCCAACGGTGCACACACCATACCCAGCACTCAACGGCCTTCTTTTTGCCGACCGGCTTCGGCAAAGAAAATGCATTCACTGACAATTTGAGGTAAAACTGCCGACAACTGACCACTGACCAGTCTCAGGTTTGTTGACTGATAGGGAAAAGAACTGAATCACTAATCTGCCGTACAGCAACAATCACCGTAAGAAAAACTGCTTCCACAACTACCTCAAGTACTGTGAACTAGTGTGAAACTGCAGACAGTGAGTCAGGCAGACGGTCACCCCAAAACGTGCACTACCTCGCTGATAAGCATCACTGACGACAGCAACAGCAACAACAACAGCAGCAGCAGCAACTGTCAATTAGACGACTGTGCCTCGCGAGCTGTGCTCAAACTTGGTGTCTGTGTCCAATGTGGTAGTTGTCGTCGTCGGTGGCCACTTTCAGTCAGTCATTCCGTTTAACATCTACTGAAGCAAGTGCACTTTCGCACCCAGCTAGAGGATGTGTTTTCATGTTTTCCAGCAGCAGCACCATTAGCACAAACATTGAGCTACTCAACCATTATACCACACACACAAACAGAGAAACACTCCATTTGAATGCACAGGTGTGCACAACACCCAGCAACATCGACAAACTAGTTTCAGTTACTGCTATTTTATCCTTTTTGTATGTGTTTATTAGCACTGTCGTCTGCAGCAGCAGTTGTGCAGCGTGCGTGCTCTTTTCACTGCTGCCTTTAAAAAAGTGCGTGTCCCAATGAGTGAAGTGCAACATGTGAGCGAACGGGTTATCGCCACTGACAAACACTGCACCGCCAATCAACCGTGTGTCCAGCATTCTATCACCACCAGCAATAGGACTATCATCAACGGATTCTCTCAGCCAACGCACTAATTTTTCAACTTTCTTCCTACGTGACTTGTCTCTTCACTTTTACTCCACCTCTCACCATTATCATCATCATCATCAGCATCAGCATCTGCTGCACTCGGCTCATCTTGAACAGTCCCGTAATGCACTCAACTGGCGGCAATCACCTATTGGCTTTTTGACAGATAAACATTGCATTAAAAACTGCAAAAACAACTACGAATGACGTTAGCTCAATTAATGAAAAAACTGTTCATTTTACCTTATTTGCCGCCGCTGATTGTGCATACTTTTCGTCACATCACTTGCATCTTATCTCTCTTTCTGTTGCTTATTTAAATAACAAACAACAATGTTAATGTAAATAATAAATAAACAATCATCATGTGATAGCATCAGGTTTCAAATTTCTGGTTGTCATCATACACACACACACATTTGCTCAACAGTGTCGTTCTGGTGTCGTCGTCGTCATTGTGATTTGTCATGCTAACAGTGCAGCTCTGTAGACTGCTTGTCCTACGCTTTTGCTCTCCCCAGCGATCTTCACCTCAATCAGGTTAGTCATCAGAGTCGATGTCAATATTATGGGTGTTTAGCAGATGGCTGCTGTTTAGCATACGTCTTCCCTGCAATCAGCAAGCAATCGCCAAGTTTTAATCAAAAACGCTGTTGATTGCTTTATATTGACGGCTTCTTTCACAAGCTATAAATGCACAGGTCTGCTTGTCTGACCGACTGTTTCCAAGTGCCTGCTGTCAGCTGTTATTAAAGTCGGTTTTACCTGATTTAAGCTGATTTGAACAAGATTCAGCTGCTATCAATGTCCTCTTGAGAGTACTTTTAGGGAAAACTCGTAATTTTCAGTTTAGTTGTTGTACAACACACATTACAGATGAACTACCTGTGTACCCTTTTCTGCTGTAATACCCTTTTGATTGCATCAAATCACTAATTTGCGAATTGTCAATTGCCCAGCACCATCACCACCCCCTTTTCTACCTTCCACAGTGGTTTCAGTGCAACAGTGTGATTCTAATCTCTTGTGGCTCTCTTTTTCCTCTTTAATCGTTTGCATCGTTAATCACCTTCACACACTTTCCCTTCTGTTTGCTCTCCCACCATCATCGGCACAATCTCTGGGTGCACGTATTTCCCTGCAGGTATTTAAAACATGTGCTTTGTAGAAAAAAGGAAAGAGAAACACTTTATACTGGAGAGTTCATTACTATTTTTCTTTTAATTTTTATTTACTGTAATAATTTATTATTGTTTATTCCAAAGAAAAACTCTTGCTCTTTTTTGCGGTTTTCAAAAACTGTCAACTTTTAACCTCAGCAATTTTGTTATTCAAACAAGCTGCCATTCTTTTGAGCTTCCTTTTTCACTTGCTAAATAGTTGGCAGGTACTTTGAGAACACTCTGTGCTCTCAAATATAAAAAGACTTAATTGGCCGTACACTTAAACAGCAACTGCCGCAGCAGATAGACATTGAAAAACGCCGACAACGCTTTTAAAAGAAGAAGAAAGAAAGTTTTGCTGAGTAATTTCTCTTTCAATGAATGCGGATGTCTGAATAGCAGCAAACACAGTAGCAATTGTGGGAACATGACATGTCAAAGTGACAACTTGTCGCCGAGACAAGTCAAAAAGATCTTCAATCTGTGTTTATCTAAAGCCCCCAAACATAAGAAACCTTTTTTTCATTTGATTTTATCAGAAATCAGGTCATTCATCTTTTGATAAGCTTCAAAGAATACAGATTGCATGCTGCTGTTGATGGTGGCAATTAATTCTTGAGTTTGTTTGCCTAACAGGTAGTTTTGCTGTAAGTATGTGAAGCAAATCATTATCATCATCACAAGCATGACCTTCTGCGTAATAGTTCACCACTCACACAGAGACTATTCTGGTTTATGCGAGTTTTGTTCAATTAGGAGTAATTACAAAAACTACAACCAGGACCAATTTGTCGTTAAACGTATTTGAGGTGTGTGTCTTTACAGAATAGCTTGTTTGCTGACAAAGTATCCAAAGAGTTGAATGGCATATTCTGTTGTTGCCGTTTTTCTCAAAAAATGGCGATCACTAAGAAAAACCACCTTCTTTTTTTATGAAGCCTCCGTAAATGAGCCAGTTGCGTGTACGACCATCAGCGGTTGTGTTGCCTTGTGCAATTTTTTGTTGTTGACAATTCTCAGTGTTGTTGCGTTATTCATTCTTCCAAGTTCAGGCAGAAACTGCCGTTGTCTCATTGTCTGTGGTTGTGGTATTTGACTGTATCGGTTAATGTGCATGCCACCAGTAATTAGCCTTTCTTTGCTGAATCGTTGCCGCAGTAAACTCTGTGCTCTTTTTCGCTCACTTTCCGATCCGGACGTTGCTGCAGCGTCAGCTGTGACAGTGCAACCAGCACATGGCAATCGGTTTCACACATAATGTCACCAACAGCAGAAGCAGTCGTAGCGATGGCGGCAGCAGCAGCACTACCACAAGACCTTGGTCACAGACGAGCGGCACTTTAAATTGCCACCTTCCTTCTTCACCTTCACTTCAAACGACATAACGATACCTTTTTCAACTGTCGTCGGCGACTTCTCAGCGTAGATGTACACCCGGTGACTGGCACTTCTCAATCAGCACTCTCTCTTTTTCCTTGACAGAAACTGTACACCTCTCACTCCCTCTCTTTCTTCTCTTTTGCAAATTGGACACATTACCAGACATTTTGATTGATGCTGAAAGATCAGCTGCTGTTGCTATTTACCTGACAGTTGACAAGCACTTAAGTTGGGAAAATGAGTGCAATAACTCATTTGACTGCATCGCCTTGCTAATTGAGCTTTCTTTTGAGAACCAGAGTGACAAACAGTTCTGCAATCCTCCATTTTAAAGTGCACCAAGCAAGGTCAGCTGCTGCTACTGCTAATGTTCTTTGTTTTTGGCTGCTGTTGTTGACTGGTTTGTTGGATGTAGCAGTATCACCTTACCGAACCAGTGCAAGGTGCAATCGCCGGCGTCATTCTACCTGAGCACTGGTACGGGGATGGAGATAACGGAAATGTCCTTTTCCGGACGTTTTGTTGTGTGTTTTCAGCTGCTCGTTTGTAGCAGCAAAGGCTGACACGCATCTAGCAAGCGTAGTGCCAGTGCAATTTCAGTACTGATACCACACACTAATACTGACCAGTGTTGTTGTAATTGAGGTGTACGAGTAGCCGTGTCTTGACTAACGCTGTGTGTAATCACTGCCAGCAAACTCTCCCTTTCTGCGTTCTTGCTTGATTGGCAAATTAATAATTTGGCTTGGCGTTGCGTGCATGCAACTTCTGGTCAGCTGCCGCTGCTGCTCAGATGGAAATTAATCGCCCTTAATCGAACAAGTTGGCAGCAGTAGTGCCAAAAAGGACCACTGGATTCACCAAAGTCACGGCTTGCCTGGTTGATTCTAGTTGTATCGTGCCACTGGTCCTTTCATCTCAGCTTCAGCTGTGCAGTCAGTCCATTTCCTTATCTAATTTCTAATGCAGCCACTTTCTCTTTGCTTGTCAGTGTAGTTCATTCCTGCCTTTTCCCCTTTTTTTCCAGCACACACACACCGACATTCCCTCGTTTGGCAGTCAGCTTGGATTATTTATATTCAGTCCAATATATCGATTGGTCGAGTCGAGGCTGGCGGCTTTGACTCAGTGTGTCGTGTAGTCGGGAAAAGCGGGAAACGCCATTACATGACTGCCTGCTCACAATTATTACCACTGCTGATGCCAATGTACTCAGTTCGCTACATTTGCCCTCTACTCTGTCTGTGTGTGTGTTTACAAATCCAATGTAAATTTATTGGCTACTACTAGACTACTTCTTTTTCTAGCACTTGTATATCTCTGTGCAGTTGTTTTCGATTCGATTTACTGTAGACACAATTTTCACAAAATCTAACACTGGAGCCATGTGCTCTTTACACCACCACCACCGTGGCGTCCTGGTGCGATATGTTGCGCCATTAATTAGCCAATGGTCGAAGGAGGTAAAAGCGAAAGTGAGTGCTTGGGAGCTGGTGCAAAATAAAAACCAGAGAGCATTCAATTGCCTGTCTACTTCAGTCCACGCACACACCGAGTGCCGTTATTGATTGATGCTTTGATGGATTGCTACTGCTCACACTGCTGCTCTTCCTGAACCGGTGTTGGCACGCTTGTCTCTCTCTGAAGCTAAGTGGTAGCTGCCTTTTTGATTAATTGAATTATATCTTTTCTGCTACTTTCAGTTGTTTCAGCTGCCACCACCATTAGCACAATTAGCGACATGTGGACATGACCAATTCATTAGCCGGTGTTCACTCGGTTGCAGCATTATTTAGATTAGATTCTTTCACTTTCTTCTTTTTTGGCTGTCGTGTATGTTTGCAAAAAAGAAGTGAAAGAAAAAATAGTCAGCCAGGGTTACAGTATTTGTTGCCCTTTCTGAAATCGATACTGTTCACTCTTCTCTGCCTAGTTTGTGCATGTGCGTCTGTGTATCTAGCAACGACTTTTACTTTGCAAAAAGTATTTTTTACTTTATTTGACCCGTTTCGTGTTACAAATTTTAAATTTAAATTACATTTGTTGCCTGTTTGCCTGCTGCCAACGTGACCAGCAGTGGTATTGCACTTGCTTTTCGTTTGCTGCTGCTTTTTTTCTGCCTAGCAATTTCACTTTAAACTGCAGCATTTCTCAGTTTTCAAACGGCTGCTGCACGGACTGTGGTCATTGTTTTGAATATTAAGGCAATTTTTGCATGTACACCGCCACCTTCATCACCATTTGCTTTCTGCATTTTCCATCATCAACAACAGCACAAACAATTGCAAGCTGTGCGGTGAGAGTGAAAACAGTGAAAGAACTGTTGGACTGCGTGAATTACAAATTCGACACCGTCTGTTTCAGAAATGCGTTGCATGTTGCCGATTCAAATTAAAATGCGACCAAATCTGTCGTATTTTCTTTAACTAAGCCACTTGTGAAGCAGTCGGTAGTCCTGTGCCTTACTTGCTCACTTAGATATTCTAAACACCGGGCACTCAGTGCATTCAGCGCTGCCATATGTTGCTAATGGTTTGCCCCTGCTCTGATCAGATGCTGCTCACTTCTTTTGCATATTTTCTAAGAACACATGCACACTTTGCAACTGTTGTTCACTTCATATAGTTTTTTATAACTTTTTTTAATTTTTTTGTTATTTGTTCACAATGCGTTTAGGTTTTTATTAATTGATATTACTTTATTTTTTTTCAGTATTTCTAAGTTTACCAGCCAATAATTAATAGTTGTTCTTGTCAATAAATGTTGAGAACGTGCCGCAGAAAATACAAATAAAAAACTGCAATTCATGTGCCGTTTTCTTCACTCTCACAAAGTAAATTATGATTGAGATTTGTGTGTTTTTTGCAAACATTAATTATAAGGTATTAGAAACTTAGAGTGTTCTGTGTGTATGCTGTATTGTTAGCGGGCACTATTTAACTTTTTTCAGCAATAATATTAATATTGCTGTCACACCGAATGTGTCCCTTTGCTGGTGCTGCTGCTCAGCTTTGCGAGCCCATTACCATCACCATCACCAACACCACTGCCAATAATTATGATTTATGCGAGGCCGATTGGTAATCTATAGTACAGAAGAGAAAAGAAAGTGCAAACTTTTACTCGGATTCACTGAATCGACAGCCAAATAAATGTCGGGTAATAAATGACACCTCTGAACAGGGAGTGCCGTGTCACATGTGCCGAAATGTCTTAATCCGCCAGTAGACAGACAGACTGTAAGACAATGAAAGCTTGCAAACTTTTTTCTACCCATACCGTCTGCTTCTGAAGAGTTTTTTGCCCTGACTTTTTTTTCTTCATATTGAATATTATGAGTCCTCAGTCGGCAACATTGACTCTCATTGCCGGCATTCAGGTGCTGTTCAATATATGTAGCTCAAGATCATTGTTCTCATCACAACTTTAACAGCAGTTTAATGTTTTTGAAAAACTGTGGTCACCGGTTTATTTTGTTTGCCATTAACTGTTTTTGACTTAGTTAAGTTTTTTACTTAAAAATTTTTTTAAAAAGACTTTTCCAGTGGGAGCAGCAATCTCAGTGGTGGCGGTGGCGACGGAAAATCAAATTGAATTTGAAAGCTGCCTACTACTTTTTAAATAAACTCAACATTGCCTACTACTAAAAGATATATTGCCTTTTACTGCTACACTTTTACCATCACTGCACCAATCGATTGTGCACAATTACCACACAGTTTCAAGTGATAAAGTGAAAAGTAGTGGCGTCGAAGTGCTGCCGAATCAATTACTCAATGTGATTTGCTGAGGAAGGAGGCTGTCTTATTATTATTATTTTAAACTTACAGTCGGCAAGTGGGCTTTGCAGTGCATCACACAACCATCGACAGGCAGGCAAAATAGCCACAGGCATTCTGGTTTTGGCTGTGTTTGGCACAATGTCATCACTGTACATTGATGTTGCAGTTTCTCCACTATTTATCTTTCCACTAATGTCTTGCTTTCGATTAATCTTGATTAATTTTTACTGTCGCTGAAGCTTCTTTTTACTTTTTTAGCACTTTTTTCAGTTTCTCTTTGGTTTAATTTAAAAGTTATAATTTTATTTGAAAATTAAATTGGACTGTTTCGTTTGTTGGCCGTTTCTATTCGGTAGGTGCCAATTGAAAAATTGCACTTTGCTTCAATTAACTGACAGAATGAGATCAAGCGACAGGGCAACAAGAGTTTACCATTAAGCAAATTACGTCACAGAAAGTGTCTCTTCTTAACTTTAGTTTGTTTTTGAAACTTGACAATAGAACAGTTCAGTGAAACCAAAAAAAACGAAGTAAGGATGTAAGCAAACAGAGAAAAAAACTGCCAGTTAGTAGAAAGTAAAAGCAAATGAAAAACCGTGTGTAAGACTCCCTACTCGAAAAGGCGCCCTTTAATTAAACTTCAACTTGAATCTTTTTCCAATGTAGTACTGCCATTTATCTCGTTCTATTCACACTTTTTAAGCTCCATTCAATTCTGCCAGCATCAATTGCACTCACCATCTCTTTAACTTGACGGTTCAAAGCACTTTGGAAAGGTTAATTAGCAAATGTGTTTGGCAGTTTTTGTTGATTCTTTGTTTGTTTAAGAGAAGCGACCTTAGAAGCAGCAGAACTTGTTCATTTGTTGTTTAAAATTGCTTTGATCAAAGTTTACTTGTTTGCGCGTTAAGGCACAAAACTTATGTATTTGTGATAGCACGCTTTCAGCCTACACTTTCCGATTTGTGTTGTCTCAACATTTTCTCTATTGTTTCTGAACTACGTAAACTAGCGCAATCGGTTTAATCCGCTTTTAATGACGTCTCACTCTCATCGATTGAAGGAAAAGCTGAAAAGATGTTGATGAGATTGTTTACGCATTGATTAGAAAAGGGAGGAAATGGCACGGGATTAAAAACGCTTTCATTAGTATTTTTCAGTTTTTTGTGTGTTTAAAAATGACAACAAACTTTCCAATGGCTGACTTTACTAGCACATTCACTTTGTCGCTGGACTACTTTCAATAGGCTATCCACTGTCCACTGATGGGGAAGCTCATTTAAAGTTGAAGTCCTCTTTTGTAACAGCAGTTTCAACAACAGCCGTAATCTAGGCTCATAAATATTGAATTAAATATGATGCTTCTGCTCTTTACTCTACTGTGAAATGATTATTCGAGACGCATTGAAAAAAATGCTTTGCAGAGAAGCTGGCCAGAAAGTTTGAGTGAGTTTTTAAGTTTTTTCCAATCTATATTGCTCTCGGTTTTTGGGCAATGTGCATTCTTTTTTGAAAGCACACGCACACATTGGCGACATGAGATGGTGATGGCGATGGTGTTAGTGTCCCCTCCAGTGCTGCATCCGTGGTGATATCGATGACTGAGGCAGACACTGTGACTTGCCTTTATTGCGCCATTGCCTAGCGCAGTATCGAATGACACGACTTATCGACTATCTATATCTATCGAGCACAAATAATAAATGATGCAAGTTTAAATTAAATTTTCATTCTCCTTTTTTGTTGAGAAAAAAGAAGAAAAAGAAAGAACGCAGTCTACAGCAAAGCCGCTTTATGTCACTTTAAGTGCCTTCGCCATGGCGCCTGAGACTCTTGATTTGCGCTCCTTTCATTGATGGCGCCTGCTAAATCTCTCTTGCTAGTTCTGGAAATGAATGAGGTTCTCATTCTCTTTTTTCTTTCCCTTTTGTGCGCCAAACAGCTGGCCAACATTTTCTTGGTCATTGGGCATGATGTGACGGGTTGATGGGGTGGCCAGGCTGAAGTGAAGTGTGAAACGAAAGCCGCTTCCAACGAGCGTCGTCATGATTTAATCAGCATTGACTCCAACTTCAACTTTCTCCACCATCGCTACCGCCACCACTACTCAACAGACGCTGACTGCTCTTTCTGGTTACTCTTTTTGCGCCCTCTTGCTTTGATTCTCAATCTCACTCCCGTGTCTGACAGGCAGCAAACAAATTGTAACTAATGCCGTTCTTGGCTTGTGTGTGTGGCCTCGTGTCGAATGTTCTCAAATTAATCGAGATTTTTTGTCGTTTCTTCTCTTGTTGTTGTATTTAGGAATGCTATGAAATAGTGATTTTAATTGTAAAGCAGCATGTCCGAATGTTGGTAGACAGGTAAAGTGCACTTAGAAAAATGCTTCTATGGTGGCTGACAAATGGCTGAGAGATGTCTTTTGATTGCATGTCAACAAACACTCCGTCGTTGTGCTATTTTGCTCTTTGCCTCTCTTGAGATGCCAGCAGACAGCAGCAGCAACAGGAACGGGCACCGGTGTCTCCTCAAAAAGTCTCGTGGGCATTGTGCAAGTGCGCCTTGACTGCTTCCATCTTGATGACCCGCCCGAATCTCAGACTTCTGTTGACTACCCACTTGTGCACTCTTGACTTTTTTTATATCTCTTTTAGGATATCGATTAATGGACTGCATCTAATTAGTGCTGCATTTGAACCAAACGCAGCACTTTTTGTCATCTGGAAAGTGCTTTTTACATGCAGAGTTGTTTTTAGATATGTGATTTTATCCTGAAAATAAATAGCTTTTTCTCACTGCAGTAAGTTTGACAGTAATCCCAAACTGCTGAGTGCCAAAGTCCAAAAGGAATAGCTAAAAACAAAAACAACAACATCCAATCGTCCAGTTGAATAGTTGGTCAGTGCAGCAACGATAGTATTGCTCTAATAGAATTAGATTTGCTAAATTATGAAAAATGAAATTGGCTTTAGAGAGGGATTCACAGACAGAAAGACAGACACATTACCGGCGGTCGGATTTCAGTCCCTGGAGAGAGTGGATGCCCTGCTCTGCTTTCGATGTGTGATGATACCCTCTGTGCAGTTATTCCCTTTTTCTACTACCACTAAGCCTCACTGAAACATTGCAAGCATTGCCCAGAGGTGGTCACCGGTAATGCTGCCGTTTGGTTGCCAACTCAAAATGACCAGATGCAGTGGTTTCGAATGAGATTTTTCTGGTGCTGCGGAAAAGTGCTGTTACTGTTGCTGCCATTACCAGAGAATGCCTATCCACTTTGATAATAACTGTTTTTCTTCTCTCTCATTTTACCTTCTTTCTTTTCTTTCCTTTTTCACTAGCGAGTCCATTTAATTTGCACTAATCCAGTGTTGCTTAATGAGAGAAGCAAAATCTGGCTGCCCTGTACCGATTTGATTTTAATGATCACCATCACCAAAAAACAGCCGCATCAACGTTGCTGCTAGCCAGGTTTTGGAAGCAAAGAGATGCCTATTTCTGTTTGCCTGTATGTTTGTTCAGATGAGGCCTAGTTTATTCTTGTTCTTTTTACTTTCTCTGCGTGTATTAGCATTTAAATGGTGATGCGCGCTAATAGAGGGAAAGAGATGCCATTTAGGTATTAGAATTTTGATTACATCGACGCTGGTCATCTACAAATGGTTTTGGCCATTATAGCTGCTTTTGCCGTAGCTTCTGTACAGGATGGAGACTGGCAGACATCGAATCACAAAGACTGGAACTGGCCAATAAATGGACAATTTCTTCTTGGTGGCGGTGGTAGCCAGCTGTCCACTGGTACCGTTTTTCACCGAATTTTGCACTCATAACTACGGTACCCAGACCAGCGTTCAGCCTGATGGGTGAGCAAACAGGCGAGAAAGAAAGACTGCTGCCGCATCTCATGTCCACCCATCAACTAGTAATTGAAGTAATGAATTTCTATGAGCTGCTGCACACAGACACAGACACTGTGTCTGCAGTTATTCATACAACTGGACACATTAAGCCCTTGCATCATGGCAATCTGTGTCCACTCTCAACTCTCTCTCCCCTCTTGAGTAATATTGCATTTATTGCACAGTTCTTTCTCCTCTCAGTTTCAGATGACGACCGACACCAAAGCCTGACTGCAGCTATCTTTTCGATTCATTGTGTTTGTCTCTTTGATTTAATATTAATTCGAATCCAATATTAAGACTGGCTGCTTTCTCGCGGCTGCCCGGCAATATCACTCGTTCACTTGCAGGCATTAATGCACAAATTCAGCAGTGCTCAGGGTGAATTTGCAGGTGATTGAGCTTTTGGGTGCTTTGTGTGTGTGTATTTCGTTGAGTAACATTAACCAAATGGGAAACATAGACAGACACACTCCGAGCGAGTCCATTCGATTCATTCGATGACACACTTGCACACTGAATACAGTTACAATTTATGACACTTTTGCCTTTTTGCATTGGCGTGAGCACTGCAGCAAGTAACATTTTCTCTATTATGACTCAATGTTTTCATAGTATTTGGATGACACCTACAATCATTTACAATCCGCACTTTTTTGCTCCACCACTGTCTTCTCTGAGCCACACAGTGCCGCCTGTCAATTTATCAGATCAGATTCAGCGAACTTTTGCTCGTTCTTTTTTTGTTTAATCAGTGCGTCATTGGATGTTTTTTGTCCCTTTTTTCCCCTTTTTTTCAATCCTAATTACAAAGTTGACAGTGGTGGTGAACGCAAAACTGAACACAGATATACACTGATAACATCTCACTAACTTGGCAGCCAGCCAGACAGCCAAGGCGATCGATGCGACACTGCTTTAGATGTCTCACTGAACACACACGCACATCAACTAATGACGCCTTAATTGCCATTTGGTCAGTCGTGGACAGGCAGGAAAGGACCAGACTGAATGAAAAGGCACACGCACCCCGAGTGAAGGAACTGTGACCAGAAAATGGCCCCAAGCACTTTGCATCACCGAGGTGGCCAGTGGTGGTAGGCTGTTGTTTGTGTGTCACCGAGTGGCTCCTTGTAATTGATTGTATCCAATTTCGAGACAACGAATTGCACTCCTCTGACTATCACTTTCAGGCGGGCAAGCAAAGCAAAACAAAGAAGCCAAATGTTCTCGCTTCCTGCAAAACTTTATATTGTCACTTGCTGCCTTCTTCTTTAGAAACGCGCAAGCACAGCGACAAAGTAATGCAATTGATTTGATTAAATTGAATTTTATACTTTTGCCGCTTCTAATTCAATTGGCTCTGCATTTTATACAGAGTCGCATTGAGGCAAAAAAAAGTACTTGGCCAGCTAATGTTTGCTTTGTTTTTTTGCACTCTTTACTGTTTCTAAATTATTTATTGCCAAAACTAAACCAGCATCTTGCAGGCTTTTAAATCAAATACATTCTTTTGCTCAAAGCCAACACAAAAATTGAATTACACTCTAAATTGCCGTCTAGTGTGGTGGCAATTTAAATGTGTATTTCATTAAACAAAATTGGCCACAAAAAAGTTTTTTGTAATGTAAATTCAGCGCATTCTTTAAAACATTTAAAAACAAAACCCATTTTAAAACTTAAGGGGGGACACCGCGCACTTTTTGACTGTTTTTTAGAATTTTGA
>JAALOO010000258.1_pt1 | contig 49366 bp, 28 predicted proteins | sample 7257641 | NCBI WGS metagenome assembly JAALOO01 (sample SAMN14085613, study PRJNA598686) | mite metagenome | biome: ENVO:01001000; feature: ENVO:01001002; material: ENVO:01001226; isolation source: single female mite from University of Michigan culture on fish food culture... ...
ACACACACACACACACACACACACACACACACACACACACACACACACACAAAAGGCGAAGTGCCAATTGAGAGCGTACACCTCTTCTATCTACTGACAATAAAAGCACAAATAAAGTGCAAAAAGTGATTAAAAACATATCAATTTAAAAAAGCTCATTAACCAAATTTTTACAGGCAACATAAAGAAAGCAAATGCATTTGGAAAAAGTTTGGTCACGCAATGGCGTGCCTCCTCTACCTAACTAAGAGAAGGGCATCACCATGAGCACCAGCAACAGCGGCAAATCAGTGAGAGCGGACCGGAGGCTTCGGAGTGGCCAACATGTCCTGTGAGCGCTATCATTTCATGGGATTGCACCATTCCATTTCACTGGATCACATTCTCATTGCACTGAGTGCTAATCTTTGCCGAGTTTCGCTATTAATAGAGCTGGCAGGTTTAAACGCTCTAATTGATCATTCAATATGGCAATGGTATAGTTTCGATAGCTATAGGATAACTAACGCAAAAAATCCAAAGGTAAATAATATAAAATCGCGACTTGATAAAGCCGACCGATCACGCATTTGGCGTTAGCTTCTCTTTCATTTCATCTTTTGTCGGTCTTTTGTCTGACTGGTGTTATCAATTAATACAAATCACGCACCAAAGTATTGCTTTTCTTTCTCTTTTTTTGAGTTCAAGAACAACCAAGCTTTGCCAGATAAGTCAAAAAAGAATTCTAACATTATTTTCAGTGTTGCCAGCTTTCACTCTTCTTCCTGCTTAAAAAATGCTCAATGACATGGACAGATATCGTAGTGGAGATTAATGGGCGACACTGGGCGCGCGCAAAAAAACACAAAAGCTGCTCTATAATCGATTATTGGTGCATTGTCCTCTGACTTGAGTTTTCCTGTTTCGTATATTGCCGCTGGAACAACACAATTATAATTGCCATTCTATTGGCCATTTGGGTGCATTGGCAAGTAGTAAATTTGTTCCCGATTTTACATAATCACAAAGCACCAAAGCATTGGTTTTGCTGGGGTTGATCTTTTCAAAAAACAGTGGTCTACTGGAGCACACAAAACCTAATCATAAGTGGCGTGCCGTCAAGCAGTGAGCAATGGGCATCACCATCAGCAGAGGATGTTTGTTGCGGGCAATTGAATTCATAGGCAGCACAGCCGACACAATCGAAGCTATGTGGTTGCACTAATTTGATTGTTCAATCAGTGCACAATCAGCGACTAGTTCTTTTTTGTTGGCACTTTGAATGAACGCGCCCCAGTCTGGTGTCGTAATAAATGGGCACACAGCCGAGCGGCAGCAGTGATACGCACAGACAATCTAGGCTACACTCGGTTCTCTCATTCAAATGTCTCCTTGTGTGTGTAGCAAACAAAGTGCGGTCATTAATCAATCCAGCCAAAAACACACACTCTCGCAAACTCGGCCCAACTCCCAGTGGCCAATAATCGAGACTGTCGTTAGCTTCTCTTCACTGTGTTTAGCAGCTTTCAAATGCTAAAATTTTTTTTCAATGCTTGTGTTAAGGAAAAACTATTTTCATTGAATTGCAGCAAAACAAATCAAATAAACACAACAACAACACCAACTGGTAGTGCTTCCGAATGTAAAATTTCATTTTCAGAAAAGCAAGCTCAATCGACTTCTGTTTGGGAAAGCAAAGGCACTTTCTCGTGAGCCGCCACTACTTGCTCAGTCTAGTGACTAGGTGACATTGATCCCAATTACAAGTTTACTGAAGAGTCAACAGTGTAGTAGCCGTTGTTGGTAGTGTCTGTTTCATTGATCCAACGAAAGGTGCTTTGTACTTGACACTGCCAGTCGGAACAATTGGAAAAGACAGCGAGAGGTTGACTCAGCAACAAAAGGTGAACAATTTCAATTTAAATGGCCACTTGAAGGGATCGCGCGCGCCTCCAATTGCCACTTTTCACTGCGACAACAAATGGGTCGATGTTCAGGGGAAGGAGAGGGCCCTGTAGGCAGTTTTGCCCTAAGCTGATCAGTGGCGAATGATCGCTCTATTTGTCCCAATGACACGGCGCTCATTAATCGAGCCCTCTTAGGCCTTTGTCCCCCACTGCTGCCAGCACTGCCACCAGCAACACTGCTGTGACAATTGCCTGTTCCAGTTGCCGACCAGCGTGCGACACTGCAATGAGAACAGAGAATGCCCTTTTCCAAACACATGTTTGTCTTTGTGTTTGAGGTCTCAGTAACAGTAAATTATCAGTCACTTCAGTTGTAGTGATACCTTTGCCCATATTGCCCCACTTGAGCTCTGAGTAGACTGAATCAACTGCTCAATGAAGTGCACAGCTACAACCAAAAGGGCAACCGGCACATTTGACCAAACTGTGTTTGCCCTGTGGCCCTGTGGCAGTCAACGGCATTGTGTGCTGTCAACGAAACAAAACCTTCGAAGGTTCAAACAAACAGAAAAAAATTGACTACTCTCTTTTGGTAGTGTAGCATTGCCGTAATCAGTTCAGCTGTAATCGCAGTTAAATCCAGTAATCGGCTGATCTCGGTGATCAGATGAACAGTTGTGAGTTGTGAGTTCATCCTTCAGATCAATGACTCCAGGCAATGGCGTCACTTTCAAAGTTTTCCTTTAATGCTAATCAATATTGAACGCTGCCAGACGACGCAATTGATTTACCACTGATTTATGTCTTCATTTAGCTGACTTGGTTGTCTTGCCAGCAACTACAACAAACTCATTTGCATCTTGTGCTTGCCATAACAAGTTGAAATAAACAACGTTGATTAATTTTGCTTGATAGAACAATTTGCCAAAACTTCACGATGCGCACAATACTTTTCACTAGGTTGCACTTAAAAGTTGTTTTTATTAGAAAAATCTGCTTGTACCATTAGCATAGATCAGCCATAGCTCATAAATACAAAAATCTAAAATCAAAAATGAATAATTTTTCAAAAGAAATTGTAGACATTTTTCAATTTTCAATTTCAAAAGTTGAAAAAAGGTTTTACTGCGCCTTCTTGTGTTTCAAAAAATAACTACAAAAATAGTTGTTTGCTTTTCAACCACCAGGTCGAGTTACTTTCCCTTTGAGTCATCGTATTTTGAAATTAAAAAATGTCGTTTTTGCATAGTATATTTGTACAACTTACCTTTAGCTCAAGCACATATGTTATAAAGTTTTAAATGTTTAAAGAATAACCAATTAGTTTAGTTTTTAATCTAAAAACTGTTACTCTTTAGTTCGTTCGTAAATGCAAAAAACAAATTTCAAAAACCGCGTTGACGACCTCATTTTGTCATAAATGTTAATTGTTTTATTTAGTTTTTGTATACCTTGAGAGCAATATACGCTTGCATCAACTGTCAACAAGGCCCATTTTGTTACTGCTCTTTTTCTAGTACCTTGTTCGACAACGGGAAAATGTGACCGGATTAGTTGACGTTGTTGCAAGGCCTAGATGATATAGTCCTCAGTGATTGTTCACTTTTACTGTTCAAGTCCATTGAGTGAATGGAAGTGAAAGAGAGAGAGACAAAGGTGCCAAGAAGACTGATGATTGTTCTTCTCAGGATGAAAGTGCGACAAAGGAAAGCAGTGTCTGAATGTCTGCTTGCAACACCGACCACTGCTTGTTCCGCTGCTGTTCATTCGGCGGCCACTTGAGTAAGCGTCCTCGGGCTAAGCGTGTGTTCCACACTGACGGCAGTCTTTCCCTGTCTGGCCGACTGTCTGCCCTGCCACAGAGGACACTGAGAATTAAAGCATTTCAGGGCATTAGTGTGCCTCCGCTTAGCGATTAATCGATTTACCTCTGGCACTAGTAACTGGTAGCGAGACAATGCCGCCCAGAGAAGACAATGGCAATGGCGGAGGGAAGATAATGAAGTGGCCAGCGCTCGCGCGACCAATCGTCGCCGCGACAAATTGGTTTCAAATTTTCTGCCACTGTTCATTGCGATTGATAAACTCTTTCATACAGCACTACTACACTAAGCCACTGGGTACTGCTTCTATGTGATCTAAATATACATAAAACCGTGTTTGTCAAAACCAAACTGCGGAGCTGTTAACGGCAGTCATAACAAAGCCCTAAATTGCTTCAAATGATTACGGGCAAATCGGTTTGTCGCCTCTCGGTAGACGATCGCGTGTGTTGCAGTGAGTGTCTGCAAAAAAGCGACTTTATTTTGAAAAAACTGCTGCTAAGTCCAGACACCACTTGACTTGAGGCGCTGTCTTTTGACACCTTGGGCTAGGGCACCTTCCTTCGGTTAGCACCTTGAAAATAAATAGATGGAAAGATAAGATCTGCTGAGAAGACAAAAACAAAGCCGACAATAGAGAAGAACAAATGAGGGAGAGTTGTACGTAAAAACACCGAAGAAGGCTAGGATGGGTGACAAAGTGCTCTAAATGGGACACTGTGGTGCAATACTGCTCTGACTTTGGCAGATCGTTCAGTTCAGTGCGGCAGGACGGCTTCTGTTGGCTGCCGTTGAGGGGCGGTAGACAGTGGCGGACAGTGGCAGAGAGTGTCACACAGCAACAGACACACAGTTGACATTGTCCCCAGCACAGCACAGAGAATGCCGTGCCAGAGCACACCTCTAGGCACTGCTTCCTCCAATGGCAAATCGAACCGGCACTCTGTATGTGTTGAGTGCACTATTCTCAGGCACCACCACCACCACGACCATCACTACTGCTACAACTGCTATTGCTGCTGCCCTGGTGCCTGGCTCTCTCTCTCTTTCTCTCTCTCTATGTCTGTCTCACTTTTCAGGCTTTGTTCCAGAAGCAACTCGAGTGGCTGCTGAACAGGACCCGATTAGATCTCCATACGATAGCATTCACTCATCGTCCTTGCGCCGATGGCAATCAACCGAATCGCAGCAATCGGCCTTGCTTTAGACCGTCTCGCAACACTCACTTCCTCTGTCTGCTTATCTCGTGTCATTTCACTTAATTAGCTCGCTCTCTTTCATACCGCCACCGACGAATCCAAACAAGTGCCAGCAGTCAGTGAGTATTGCCCTGTCCAAATCTTATCAGACGGCTCATCAAGTTTCTGCTTTCTGTAAGACAACTCTTTCGATGTAATCCAAGCAAGTGAGCAGCAACAGCAACAGCAGCAGTGGTCTCCTCCAATAGTGTCGCCCATTGTGTTGTCTTGTAACCCTAGTAGGCCAGGGAAAGCAAGTAATTGAGAAGAGGGAAAAGTGCCACTGAGCAAGTGTGTGGTCTAAGAATCGAGTCAGCCAGCAACTAGCCAGCATCTGCAAGGCGTAATCAGCGCTCCAACTGTGTAATGAGAACAGTTGTCGATAACTTGAGACCGATGCTTGGCGATCACTTTCAACTTAAAGACGAACTCCTCTGTCCCAGTGACTTGTGCAGCACCAGCTCGTCACCAACAACAGCCCCAGCGTCGGCGGCGGCAGCGGCAGCAGCAGCAGCAGCCGCCGCCGCCGCAGCAGCAGTTGCGACGGCTGTCCGAACAATGCCATCCTCGTGCTTTGACACTCACCACCATCAGGTTACAGTGGGCAGTGGCGCCGAGGACAGCAGCAATGGCAGCAACAACGGCAACAACAACCCCAGCCATCAGCACCTGATTTTGCAGCAACAGCAACACCAACAGCAGCAGCACCAGCAACACCAGCAGCTCGCTTACCAGAGTGGTGGTCATGCAATTCGATATTACCCGCCGCTGATGGAGCACTACGGCGGCAGTCCACTGAACCGATACACTAGTCTGAATCAGAAGCGTGAGTCAGTGATCACCTTCAGCTCTAATCACGGCGCCGCACACGCGCACCCTCTGAAGAACGCCTACCTGGAGTCACTGGAGCTGGAGGAGGACAAGCCGCGCATCGCCTCACTGTTGCACAACACCGCCGCTCACCACCTTCACTACAAGCACAAGTACAAGGCTAGCAGTCAGGTGGTCATCAACAACACCACCTACACCGTCGATCAGATCGTCTGCATCTGTCAGGTGCTGCAAAAGTCCGACCTGCACAAATTGGAGAAGTTTGTCTACACCCTTCCCGATGACAGTAAGCTCTCAAAGAATGAGCTCATTCTACGGGCGCGGGCAATTGCCGCCTACCACGCGGGCAACTACAAGGAGGTGTACGACATTTTGGAGACGCACAACTTCAACATGAAGTACCACCAGGAACTGCAGAATCTGTGGAACAATGCCCACTACAAGGAGCACGAGCTGAAACGCGGCCACCCGCCCGGTGCAGTGGAGAAGTACCGCATTCGAAAGAAGTTTCAGTTTCCGCGGACAATCTGGGACGGCGAGGAGTACGTGTACTGCTTCAAGGAGAAGAACCGCCGCATCCTCAAGGAATTTTATCTCAAGTGCAACCTGCCTACGCAAGAGGACAAACTGAAGCTGTCCAGCCAAACTCAGCTGACGGTAGTACAGAGTAAGTAGTGCCATTCAGTGTGGTCAGTCGGTGAGCACAGGACAACTATCGGATGGTGTGATCTGTCTCCTCTCACTGCCCTCACTGCAGTTTTTGTTTGCCATTCATCTTGGCCGAGCTGAGTGTGTCCACACTTCTTTTGATCTCTTCTAACTGACAATCTCTGTGCCTTCTCTCTTTATCTCCTCAGTAAGCAACTGGTTTAAAAATCGTCGCCAGCGTGACAGACAGCCAAGCAATCACGACCACGACAAGTAAGTGTCGCCCCTTGATGCGCTTATCCTTAATCTTTGTCCTTCTTCCTTTAATTTTGTTGTGAATATTTGCTTAATGTAAATCTTTTCACCAGACTCAATTAGTGGTCACTTTTGCAAAAACCTCTTAGCTTCTCTCTTTGCATGCTAAAATCTCTAAAATGACCGTATTAGATTAGCCTAGTGTCCTTCACTGCTAACACTGCTGACCAAACTCTGACCTTGACCATTTGTTAGGGTTGTCTCTGTAGTCTTACTTACTCTCAAGTTTTGCACCGTCGTCTCAATCTACTTGATTTGTTTTGCCCTGGTGTCCTTGATCATGACCGATATTTTTTGTAAAGGTCAAACAAACATTCACGCACACACACAGGGTTGCACTGTTTTACTATTCTGATTAGTAATGCTTCATTATTTCACACTTAAAATTAGTGTGCAATCCACTTCTACAGCAAATGGTTGACACATGTTTTTGCTTAGCTCCTATTTTCTAAGTAGACACTGCTTTACTGGTCGTTCGCTTACGACTGCTGCTTACTTCCCGCTGTTTGTAGCGTGTAAATTCTGCCTTAGTTTTTAGCAGTACTAATATCTTTTGGTGCCACATTTTATTTTTTTTGTAGAACTTCATCAGACGCACAAAGCAACCTGACAAACGATTCCTCTAATCCTGCCACTCCGTCACCACCAATATCATCTCTGTCTTCCCTCAACTCAGTGGTCAACAACTCGCAGTCTTTTTCGGTTTCTGAATCCTTAGCCAATGCAATCAGTCAACAGCAGCAGCAGCAGTCGCACCATCATCATCAACATGGTCCAATGTCTTCTGGTGATGAGAGCTTCTGTCTCTTGACAGGCTCTACCGCTGGTCACTCACAGCTTTCCAGTGCTCATCGTTCTTACTACTTTCTCCCACAGTAGCTCTTCTTTTCTAAACAAAATGCACAAATATGTATCTCATAAAGAATAATCGGTGTTCAGTAATCATATCAGTAATGAATAATGTTTTTTTCAATAGTGTTCATTTTACCTTTGTAGAATGTTTTTCTTTTTTGTACAGCTGGAGTGATTGATTTTCTCAAACTTGATCTTTTACAAATTCATTGATAATAAATAAATTAGAGTCGGTTTTCAAACAGAGTCCATTACTTTTCCGCCAAATATTTGGCACTATCGGTGCTGTGTAATCTGTGCTGCTGCACCACAATTCCCGTCCCGATTCCCCGGAGAGCTATCATTCTCTAGTCTCCATTCCGCTGATGCCTGTCAACGTGAGTCAATTTGTCAGTGATGATAAATTGACTGTGACAGTGTGGATGACGCAGGCACACGCACGCTTGCACAACCTGGCACTGCTCTCCGTATCACTGTGCCTTCTGTCACCGATCAGTATGCACACAATGGCCGCATCTTTTGGAGTGCTCTCCGGCCGCAACTGGAGTCGTGTTGCGCACAGCAAGTCACAGCAGCGCTGTCCGTTGCCTAGGATGCTAAAGAAGTGTGTGTGTGTGTCCGGAAAACTGGGACCTAGGTCCTTTGGCAAATGTGTGTGTGTGTGTTTACGAGCGGCAGTGTATCTAGGCAAATGCCCAGCAGAGCTCTGCTTTGTTTGCTTACAATTAGCGAGTTAATCTGAAGCGGTACTGCTTGTGTTTATGGGCAAATCAGTGAAGAGCATGTTTGCAAAATGTGAATAGCGGTAATTGATTGCCTTCTGCGGTGGTACTGCTGGTAGGCTAGAGCACAGTTGGCTTCAAACTTGTGCACAAGGCGAAAACGAGGAGATCAATCATGAAGTCGATTGTAGGCGCGCGCGTATGATGCGTCAGTAGAGTTGCCAAGTGTATACGGCCATAGCCAATTAGAAAGGCAAATATTTGGGCTCAATACTAAAGTGTGCCGAATAATATTAATAATTGCAAAGCAGTACAAACTGGCTAGAGAAGTGTAGTTTGCCAAGCACCGTATATTACGATGATTAAAATCGACCGGACGAGTTGACAAGACAAACTGACTACCTCATTACAAGTGGCCACTAGTGCTCACCAGACTAATGATTGCCAAGGAGGAATGGAGCTTTCTTCTACTCTCTATCCACTATGGCTTCAAGCTTAGAATGCAGCAGACAACGGGTGGCAGACAGTCGACTTTGTCAAACAGTGCACCATTCTCTATCTTCTAATTGAAGTGGTCCAGTGCAGACTCCCCTGTAACCGGATCACTGGCTCGATTAGATGCTTCTGGTAATTTGGCCAACTACAGTGTCACCTGAAACCAAAACACAGAGGACGGAGGAATTCGCCGCCCGTCAGGCACCATGCCAGTCTGCTGCCTCTCCATTCATTCAGTCTGTCCCCAGTTCGTCCATCATCGTTCAGTGTGCCTGGTACCAATATAATCGCCCACTGCTTCTCTTCCACTCTGACGCATTGTCATTAAGTCGGTAATTTCTAGTGCACATCTTCTCTCGACTATTAACTTGCAACCTAATCATTTTGGAGCTGGTAAGCGTGACTCTATAAGCACTCAAATTACGGCCGATTTCCACTGTACGTTCACATTACCAATTCGTGTATAAGCTTTCTCAATGAGAATATGCGACAGTGACAGTCAGCTTTTTTCCCTTCTTCCTCAATGGTGTGCTTGCAGTGCAAACACTCACTCTTTCACAATAGCAATATTTAATTAAATTTTAAAGCATCCGCTGATCCGGCTGTAAGGTGACTGGTTCTGGTCAATTCTGTCAACACTGACCTTTATCGCAACTCGATCGCCCCACTTCCGATGTCCACTCAATGTCAGTCAACTAACGGGCACATCAGAGCACTGCCGATGAGGGCTCACTCAAAACAGTGACTGAAGTGGCCATCAGCACCGTCAACACTTGCGCAGTGAAGTAACTACTGCCAGGACAGAGCTGACGGTGGTGCGCAGTGAGTACTGCCTCTAATTGGGTGCATCCAGAGAAGTCTTCTCATTTTTCAATGTCCAACACCGTTAATTAATCCACTTTGCTAGCGGCCGCACATCGTTTGCAAGCCATTACGTGTCTTGCATTACATACCTACATACATGCGCCAATTGAGCGAGGATGCATGTCAATGGAGTGCGCTGGGAGCACTAACTGGTCAGACAAGAAGAGCAATGACCGGACAGATGCTCCGGCTACCCCGCTCGTTGCGGCTAACTGTGCCAGCAGCACTTACTTCAAGGCTAATCGAACTATCCACTACTCTTCGGACACAGGCAGTGAGACTATTGCAGTGACATGTGCAAAAAGAGTGACATTCAGTGGGTATTGCAAACTCGTTACACTCTTCGACAGACAGGTGATGAACAAGCACTCGTCAGTGTCAGTCACCAAGGTGCACTGTGTCAAAGCATTCTCCACAGACACTGCTGTAGTGCGGAATTAGCAGCCAATTTACACATGAACCAGCTCTTTCTTTTAGCCACCACTACCACTAACATCAGCACCACTACTCTTCACCGACAGACGGACACCGGTTCCTGCTAACGCCGAAGGGCACGAGATGAATCTACAGTATTCCCGTTGGACGGCTTCTCAAGTACCGTTACCGCTGACCTGTCCGCACGCTTGTGCAAATACGAAAGCCTGCTTATGTTTCTCTTCGAAGGTGTAGTTTAGTAGCCAAACACAGTGTTTGTCGGTCGGCAGTTTACATCGTCGACTTGACCAGGACGGTCTTCTCGCCAACTGCCGCTGTTCACACTTTAAATTGCTCCCAGTCCCCTCATTGTTCTGTTTGTGTCCCTAGTGCCACAGTTACAGTGTTTTCACCCAAAGCCACAACTACAAAATGCGTCACGGTAAGTAATCTACCAAAAGAACCCCCTCCCCATAACCGACCGATCAGCCCCACTCAAACAGTGCCACTCCTCCTTCCCTGACCCAAACAGTGTTCATTGCTTTGGTTCTCTCTCTGGCGCTCTTTACCTGCCTGGCACAAGCCAAGGAAAAGAAAAATGACAGTCCTGCCAAGTTGAAGGCACAAAGTCGAGTGGAGAACTCGAAAAAGGCCTCTTCGAAAGACATGACGTCAGTACTGCAACAACACCTCATTGGTCCGAACATCAGCAATCCCGGTGGCAATAACGATAAGGAGCTGAGAGGCACTTCCGGAAAGGAGGAAAAGAAAGGACGGCTGCAAACCGTGGGCTCAGTGCTCGGCGACATCATTGGAGTACTCGTTTCAGAAGTGGCCCGTTTCTTCGGCAGTGTCGTCAGCGATGTCGCCCGAGAGGTGACCGCTCATGGATTTGTTTCTCTTCTCAAGCAGGTCGCCGACTTTACGGGAATAAATCTGAACGGCGGCAGTGCCGCATCATCGCCAGTGGCCGCCACTGCACCTCACTTTGGTTGACCTCCTTCTCTGAGTATCACCCCACTGCCAATGCATGTTCATCACATGTCACTCAATCAACCTACCTATCATTTTTATTTATTAAATTATTTTCCTTATTTATTCATTTTTTTACTTGTTTTCTCATTTCTTAATTCCTCTGCTGCGCCATCTACTGTCAGAGAATAGATGTGCAAAAATAAAAAAGTGCTAGTGATCCCAAAGTTGGATTTCAAATGGAACAGGCGCACTGGCGCCGAGCAGCAGTGTGTGCAGCTGGGCCAAGAATGGCTCCACTGTTTCGGGTGCTGCTGCATCCATAGCCCACAACTCGACATTGGCTAGGCTGCCTCAAACACCAACGCACACACACCGCTTCTTCGCTTTTCGCCAGCCCGGAGCCATTCACCACCAGAATGGATCAACACTCGATACGAATTAGCACCATCAAGTTGATAAGTTGTATCAGTTTGATCTTGGGTAAGTTCGAAAATGCTCGAAACAGCCTCTAACCGAACACTTTTGATGAGGCAGTGTTGATTGGGCCTGTGTTGGCGGCGAAGAAGGTGGCAGATGCCTATGCGGTGTGGGATGACAGTGGAATGGTGTGCATCTTGGCAAAGTTTGAAGCCCATCTCACCATCACCTATGACACTCGAAATGGTCCACAGGTAACACAAATACTTCTAGGTTATCTCAACTAAACAAATATTACATCTTTTGTTTGTTGAAATAGCAATTGACTGAGAAGATTCCGGTGGACACCACTGCTAGTGGCCGCTGTGAATATTTGCTTGATGAGAAACCTGTGCTTGATGTTTCTTGGATTGGCGGATTTAAGTTTAGAATCGCATTCGAAAAAGTAAGATTAAAAATCAATTGAAACAGAGCAATTAAAGAACTAAGCTTTTCTTGTATGTAGATTGAAGACACCAAATGGGGCGTCCATTCAATGGATCTTGTCTACAACACGGCGGACTCTCTGTTCCGTGGCTCTGTAAACGGTAACCAGCTAGTTGTTAATGGTTGCAAATCAGCAATTTAACCCAATTATACTCCTTTTTCAGGCGGCAAAAAGGTAGCTCGTGCCGAAGGCAGAGCCATGGCCATGTTCACCACTCCCTTGGGCAAATCGTACCTGTGCCCTTCACCGCCTGCCCTAAACCTCTACGAGCCCAAGCAGGAGAGGCCAAGTGTGAAGGTGCGCTTCACAAACGTCCACTTTCAGGCATTTCAAATTGAGTTTGGCAAGTTCTCACCCAGTAAGTTCTAGAGATTTTTACCTTCTTTGAACATTACTCACTCTGCTTTTGTTCAAGTTTCACGCTGCAGCCAGGTCAGCTTCGGTGCAGGCGTACAATCGCCACTGTACGTCAGTCTGGAGCAAGATGATAGCGTACCTGTGGTAGTTGGAACTCTCACTGTTATTGTTTCCATCTTGGTCATTGTTGGGTACGCCGTTTACAAATCATGGGTCTTCAAACAAGTCGACTACGACAACATGATCTAAAACCAAAATGAAAAAACCAAATAATGAAACAAGTTTGAAAAAGAAGTGCACCACAAAACAATACTACTTACTGAAACCAAGTCTTCCATTACTTGATGAAACAAAGTCTTCCATTTCTTCACCCTTAAACAAACTTATCTTAAATTTATCACACACTCTACTGAACTATACCATGTCTTCCAGGCAATCACCAAATGCCATTGCTTCTTTCAATGTTTTCCAAAAGTTTTCTTATAGACTTGAAAGCTTGCATCTTCTCAAACATATCCATTCTATGTAATAGACTCTGTTTTTAATCTTGCAGTAGTTATTTTCATCCTTCGTTTTTGTACAATCACATGTTATCCGCACCGACATGTTTACGTGTTCCAGCATTTGTCAGCAGAAGATTTGTAGCGGACCAGCAGACAATGGACTAGCTTTAAGAAATGGTAAATCTGTTTGTGTAAAGTTGTTTCAATGTTTTTCGATTGAAGTAAAGTTGCTAAGCAGCATTTCAAACTACTTTTTGCTTGTTGTGAAGTTGTTCTCGAGAAATCAAAACAAACACTCAGATGAGGGGCCCGATTTGCTCTTACCACAAAGAGCGTTATTGTTTACAACTTTTTCAGCTGGCCTGTTTCAGCTGGCCTGGATCTTCAAAACTAAAAGTGAACAATATCTTTGTGGTAAGTATCGATCTGTTACTACTTTACAATGTAATATTTAACTGACATTATTTTATTTTTAGAATGCAAAATTTTATTTCATTTTTCGCAACACAATGCATGCAAAAGATTGCCTATTTGCCAGAGCGACCCTAATTTGGACTTGGAGCGCATTAATATTATCCATTACTTAGATTGAAGTTTGTGCTATTCACATTTTCTGTGCATACAATTGCTCTGCAAATTGAATTTATTGATGCGTTTAATTTAACAGGGTAGTGCAACTTGGCAGTGAAGGCACTTCCGAAACAATGCAAACAAATAATAATTGATAAGTGCAAATTTAATTATTGCCAATTATTGACACAGACTTTAGCTTCTGCTAAGAGGCGAGCGGGAATAATAACTGAATGGCCTCTTTCTATTGGCCTTGTCAGAAGTAATCGGTACACGAGTGGGAATTAGTCTGCTGCCTGTGTCTTGTAGAGATTGCCACACCAGACCAAGAAAGTGCCTTCCGTAAGTTGCTGTTGTCTGCTCTTGGTACGATCGAATGCCATTACGAGAGCATAGCCAGACTGCCTGATGAGGGAGTGAGAGGTGTGCAACGTACAGCGATCAACGACGCCAAAAGGGAAGCACTTACTAGTTCTAATGATGAAAAGACATGGTTCAGCTCACTTCTAGGCAGAGACACTTCTTGGCCGAGTGTTGGCAATGAACTTGCATCGCTCTCCGAGAAATGGTGAAGAATGTGTGAAGAAAGATATATTTGGCTCTGTCGCTTGCTAGACGACTGAGGTTGGCTTGCAAAAACATACTTTAGTGAAGGCAGTGCCCTAACGAATTCACTTGGCACCTTGTTGTAAACTTGACTTGCCTTTTAGTATTCTTTTCCTGTTTTCCTATCCAAGAATTTTTATTCTGTGAATAACCTAATAAAAAAAGTGAGTCATCTAGCTAGGTAGCTGCGACAGAGTTGAGTAAAAATGAAATTCTGTGTGGACCGAATTCTAAAGTAAATATAAACTTTCTTTTTTGAATAGAGCAAACCAATATTTTAACCTAAAAACACTGCTTTACATTTTTTTTTGGTAAAGCGTCAATAGAAATATTTTCAACGTTGCATTTTGATTTAAAACAGCAAAATTGACTGTTGCCAAGATTTGTTCAATTGTACATTGAGATGTTCTGCCAAAACGACAAGATGCAATTTAATAATTTATGTTTGAATTAGGGAAAATTTTACTTTGCCAAAATTGTTTTATCTTCTGCTGAGGAAATTGAGGATTTGGTATGCTAAGTGAAAATTTCCATCTGCAAACAAAGCGATACTTTATGACGGTTCTTCTTACAAAATTGACACTAACAACATCTTTTTTCTTCGCGTCTTTCTGAAAGTTATCATAACATCTAATTCATGGTAGTCGATTCTGTGTCTAAGCAGGCATTAGTTTGTCTGTCTGTCTCTCTAACGTGCATAGAACATCTGCACAGCACCCGAAACGGCGCCCAAATTGGCAGCAATTAGGCAGTGTCGTCAGCTTGCCAGCTACACAGCTGCTTCCTCCACTTCCTCATAGTGAAACTTGGCGGTAGTGTGGCCAAGTCGGCGATCGGCCCTAATGAGTCTGCCGGCAGCAGTCTCTGTCTGACTTGTTCAGCAGTTCAACACGTTCAGACTGGTCTCTGTTTTTAATTAATCTGTCATCCCCCTTCTAATCGCCATTTACATAATCGCCCCCTGCCAGTTCTTTGCCCTTTTTCATTCCACAGTGAGCTTATCTCTGGCCGACATCTTCCTATTTGGAATCTTTTTTTTAATTCTGCCTCAAAGCAGCCGTGCACCGTTTGCCTTTGTCATGAACTCGGCAAATGGCAATGTAAATGACGTGCAGCAAATGTACCGTTGCAAAAAGGCCCACTGACGACGGTTCACTCGTCCTTAGCTTTTTTTGCTGCTTCTAAGCAGACTGAATCTTCTCTCGTTGTTTGCCTCTGCTTATCAGTCATTCTGCCCTTTTCTTTGTATTCAAGTGCAATGTCGCCAAATGCTAAGTTTAGTTGACAAACAGAGCCAGTTGCAGGGAGTCGTGGAGGAGAGGAAGGCAGTTGAAATGTTGAAAGGCTTATTACATGGAAGTGTATATTCAATTAGTCGTTTCCTAATCGCCGGCAACTATGTGATGTCGCCAGTGGGACAGTCAGAGTACGCCGGTGTACGATTGTTGTTGTTCTTTTATATGCATTTAAATAATAATGCAACTCATTTACAATTTAATTTGACAGACAATCCTGCTGGGAGGAGTGCAGTCTTCCCAAATGAGATTAGTCAATGGAGAGAACTGGCGCATCATCAAATAAACGGCATTTTTTGTTTCAAAACGAAACTGAGCATTAAATTAAAGATGTGTAGTTCCTCAACCAGTACTGAATTATAACTTTTGCTGTGCTCTAGTGCGACTGTATGTCAGTTTGAAAAGAGCAAGTGTAATTAGTGTGTGTTCAACACATCATTTACTGAAGAAGCAAAGTTTATGATCCTCGACAAAGTGGTTGAAACATGTCCAAAATGACGCCTCACCGAAAACTGGTTTGTGTGTCGTCTCTGCTACGGTAGGCCATCAATGCTGCATTACCTAATCGCCTCGGCCTTGAACATTGGTCATAACACTGCGCTCGGCACACTCTTCAGCAAAGTTCTTCGACTGCTGCTGCTGATGATGGTGGTGGCGGTGGGGGTGTCGCACACATGGCCAATGGTATTCCTCCACTCTGCCTCTGTTATTCGATTCTCGTTTTGAGGTAATGTGCAAGCAAATTCGAGGTCGCTTCAGCAGAGCAGGCGAGAGAGAATGAGAGAACAGCAGACAGTCGTCGACTCTGGTGGCGACTGCAGTGCTAGCAGCACCGGAGAAAGTGGTCGTTCGTGCGGACGGATTCAATACCGCCAACATCGCAACTGTGCGCTAAAGTTTTTTGTCCTTTCTCTGCTGTTCAACGGCGGGCTCTTCTTTTCTTTCTTTAGGAAGAGAGACACACATTTGGCGTACTTTGGTGAGTGTAGTCCACATCGTTTGTCATGTCGTGTCTTCTGGTGCTCTGTCTTCTGACGTCCGCTCGTAGTGGCAACTTTGCTGTTGTACTCGTTGCCTAAGCGGCAGCAGTGGCAGCTCAGTTGAGCCTCAACTCACCGTCAGTCAGCTAGCACTGCCGTACATTGTGTCCATTCACTGCAGCTGCACGGCACTTTGGCTCTATTCTGCACACCGCCATCGCCACCACCACCACCACCACCACTATCGTCTCCCTCCGTTTGGTTCTTGCTTCTACTTCTGCTTCGATTGCTTCTGCCGCCTTCTACTGCTGCTGCTGCTGCTTCTACTGCTTCTGCCGCCAACAATCGAAGCCAATCGGCAGGCGCCAGTGCCAAGTGCGACCAGTAAGATGAAGAAGCAGCAGCAGCAGCCGCATTCACAACAAAGCCCCTGAGTGTGCATGTGTGCGCCGGAAAAAAGTCTGAATGAAGAGTGTCAGCGTGCGTGTATATACACAACTGGAGCATCGATTGCACCCATCGCAAGTAGCACAGCCCCCGCTGCCAATCGTATATTCAATTCAAGAGAGGCAATTGGCGCGCGCTTCTTTGATTTCGCTTGCCACTGGCACTCTCTAGCTATCCAGTAGTGCAATCCCTTCACTGGCTCGCGTGTTAGTCAGTGGCGCACGCGGCAGCCAGCGGTCATCTGCTGCTCTTTGCCCACTGCCTCTTGGCTCCCATTCTTGGACCAGCAGCAGTAGCAGCAGCAGCATCAAAAGCCGTCATTTCATGAGGCAGCTTCGTTTGTACGTTCAGTAGAAGTGTATCAAGTGCACGATCGCAGTACTTCAACATCACTGCACTCGCACACTCACACACCGGCACCAATGCCAGCTGACTGACTGTCAACTGCACTTGACAACTGTCATCACTTCGGTTGCTGCGGCTACGTGATCGAGAGCACCAGCAGCAGCAGCAGCTGCCACCACCTGCTCTTTCGATATATCTCTAACCTACCTACAAAGCGGACCTTATATTTGCACACCAGCCGTCGTACATTGTGAAGCAACTTTCAACGTTTCAGCTTTTGTTTTTAATTTAACATCGACGCATCAAGCAAACGTTCCTTTCGTAAGTTGCCAGATTTTTTGACTACTTTTTAAATCTTTTTCACTGCGGAGGAAAAAAGTAGATTTTTAATGAACGATTTTCAATCTAAAACTTAAACTTTATATAAAAATTATTTTGTTTTTAATGCTACTAATAAAACGAAATTCATTGATTGCTTTTTTTATTTGCGCTCTTTTAGAATTAATATAGCACTAAATGCTGGCGGCAACTAAGTTTTTTAAGTCCGATTATCATTTTAAACATAGACCCTATTAAATAGTGGACTTTTACTCATAAAATGTCAATTCATACAAGAGATGAAAGGTGATAAATCAGCCAATTGTTAAAAAAGTTTTTTTTATAAAAATTCCTACTTTTTCAACTACACAGAATAGAATGACACACTGACCAGTCTATACATTTAGCTGAATAGAGAAAAATGCCTTTAGTTATAGCATTGGAAGTTGTGTGTTTAGTAAGCAATGTGCGTCATTGCGAGTTTGTTTTTGGAATTAAGAGCATTACAATTGAATTATCAACGCAGGAAAGTCCAAAAGTAGTCATTGCGAGAAGCAACAGCTCGAATCCAATTAAAATTTAAATCTTTTTTTCAAGCTTTCATTTGGTTGCGAGTGTATTGCAGAGACTGAAAGCAAACACGGGCTGTCAAGCTCAATTTTAATTACACAAGGCAATGGGCTCCCTTTTTCTGTAGACCATTGAAAAAAGTGAACTTTTAGCGATGCAGAAGTTTGGCAGCAATGACAGTGTCTGGGCACAGTGTAGGAAAGTGGACCAGCACACCTCATGGTTGTTTCAACCACTTTGAGAAAAAGCCGAAAGAGTCCTCTCTTTTGGCTGTATAACTTGTGAGGTCTTCACATTTGCGAGCACACAAAGCCACAGTGTAATGCAATTGAAAACGTTTCAAGTGCGGCTGCAGACAAAAAGAAAGTTTGCTTGCATTCGTCTGAAGCAGCAGTAGCAATGGCAGTAGGAAAACTGGTCTGGCACTACTCAACTTGGTTAGATAATGGCAACTGCTATTTGTCTTGGCCCTGGTCGTCTTTCTATTTGCCTATGTGATCGTTTCCCGAAATTGCCTCTACTTCCTTGGTAAGGCGTGAAGTGAGCCAATTCGTGGCATGGCAACTTCCCACGGCGCCAAACCAATGCCTCCGATTGACAGCACTCTCAATTCAGGGAGACAACTGCAGACTGCGAATGCAAACAGACAGACAGACAGACTGCTGTGGCAATGACTAAGAGCACTAATTTGCGCCCAGCCACTGCTCATTAGGCGCATTGCCATTTGACGGTGATTCGGCCGTTGTCGTTCGATGGCACTCTCACTTCATTTAGAACAGCGATGCGGTCTACCGCCAGTGTCGCATTATATAATGTCAGCGCCGAACTAGCACATAATAGTAATTGTCAGTGCATCTAATGCTTGCCATTTTGCATCGTCACTTCATTACGTCTAAACTCTTGTTCTGCGGTAATTAATTCACAGCACTTTGCAGTGTAATTGATTTGTCCATTCAAGTGGACGACAAATGAGCAGACCATTTCACCAGTCACTTCTTAGTTGCCATTCCAAATGTACCGAACTTTCAAAACTTTTTTGCTCTGCTACTGATGACGCAGTACGGTCGTGTTCTTCCTTGATGAGTCTATTTAGTAGCAAAGGAAAGCGCCTTCTTCTACAACTACCATTTACGCTGCTATCTCACTTTCTAGTAGCCTCAAATTAATTAATGATTGCAGAGCTGGTGGTGTGATTCGATAATGAATTCTTCCAATGAGAAGCTCCTTTTTCCCGTGTTTTGTTTGTGAGGCTCATGCGAAGTTCATTTATCATAGAGGCAGCAGGCGCCATCCTCGTGCCTCTTGCCTCTTTCTCTCTTTCCCTCTCAATCCGTTGAGACTGGCCTGTCACCGTTGACATTGGACAAATGGCGCCAGGCTTATGCGTCTGAGCGCCCCACTGTCAATTGGACTCGCTTGCTTGGGGTGTCAGTTTTATTGTTCTCTACGTGACCGCCAATTAATAAGACGAGTGGCACTGCTACAGATCACACTGGAAAAGCATAGCGTAGCATGGGGGTGCTAAACGTTGATGCTATTCTTTTTCCTGTGCAATCTTGCTATCTCACCATGTACGGTTGAGTGCTGCCAGCGAAGGGCCCAGCCACCCTTGCTATTATTGGCTCACCTTATCTCCTGTTATCTCACCACTGTCTTTTCATTACCAGTGCACTTTTTTTTAACTTTATGATCTCTCCCCCAGTCATGGCTTCCTGTGTGTACTTTGGATTGACATTGCATCTTTCCCTCAATGCCGGCAGTTTAGAGGTCAAGGTTCACTGTTCACTGGGCGCTGAGTGAGGAAGCCAGCAAAGGTCAGGTGTGTTCTGTTTGCGGGAGCTGCAAACAGCTACCGCTCTCAGGTTGCATCTCTGTTTGCGCAAACACCGCTCGAGTGCATTGCAGTGCAGAGTTTTCCATTGCGACACTTCGCTGGCGCTAACACTGCTGAAATACGAGATTGGTCGGTAAAGTGTCAACGACAAAGACAACAAGACACTGATAAGTTCCTATTGATGCGCTGACATTTTCGCCAGCTGCCCCACTCTTAAGCCTTCCCTATCGCCCGGTGCAAATGCATTTTCCCAGTTAGGCGGTTTTGCAGAGCACAAAAGCACTGCTTGGGTTTTTTCTGGTGATCAAACTAATCGCGAAAGAGGCAGACATGGGAGTGATAGTGCTCGTGAGAGAAAAAAGTAGAGTGAACGATCGCTCGCCTAAATGACACTGCACCAAGCTGCTTCTTTCCGTCGTTGTCGGCTTTTGTTTGTTACCTTTGTTTTTTCCATCAGCTCGTAATCGTTGAATGTTTTGTACTGTGGCCTCGGTACTATTGCTACTATTGTTGGCGTTGTTGTTGCCGCCAGTGATGGCGTCACTGGCGGTAAGCTTACGCAGGAAACAGTGCTTGCTGTGTTGCACTTCTTGTGCTGATGCTTCTTGTGCAAGAGCATGCATTTGTTAGGCCAATTATTAGGCTCGATTAATATTAAGCAAGTCGTAAGCATGCCTTCAGTTGATCAAGCTATCAGTTGAGTCGAGGCGCATTCATTACCGATTCCGGTGGCGTTCACTGATTTTCCTATACTTGCGGCTCAGTCACTCGCTGCCAGTGACTAGAACTGTACAGAGTGCCAACCGAACTGTCAACCCATCTACGCCATCACTTCCTTTGCAAGTCTTTGGCCCCCGAGTGTCGGCACTGTTTATTTTCTTTTTCAATATTAGTTTTTAAATTGTAAGTGGGCTTTTGCAGGCGGTGGATTCACCAGTGATCTTCAGTGGTGTGTCTGCGTGAGAGAGTGCGTCTGTCTATTAATAGTTGTGGCAGAAAGCATCGCCTCGAGACCAAGGGTGAATCGGCTTCGACGGCGATCTCTTGTGCACTTCCCTCTCCTCCCTCGTCTTCTCACTCTCCGAATTGTTATTGTTGTCGTTTGACGTGTCTATATCAGTGTAAGTGTTTGCTCGTAATCGTTATCGGTATGCCGCTGTCTTGTGCCAGTGTATCGCTGCTTTCTATGCTGCAGCCGCCACTGCCGCCGTGCACACCTTCTTCTGTACAGTGGTCTCTCTCGCTCTCTCCCTCTCTGCCCATCTCGCCCCTTCTTGTATGTTTCCAATGAGCACTATCTCTTCACACTGAACCATTATCTAAGGCGCATATCTGTGGGAAGAAGCAGTATTGGCAGGCTGCAGTGATACAGATGGCAGAAAGAGGCAGTGAAAGCGCAGACATCACCAGCAGCATGGGGGACACCAGAGCAGTCATCAACATTGCTGTCCTCACCAGCAGCAGCAACTCCACTTAATCGCCTCACCATTCTCCCAATGACTGTAACAGTTTAGTTGCGCGCGAAACCAGTCGTGAGAAGTGCTGCTCAGTACTCCACACTCAAGTGGCCAGTTCTGTAAGTTGAGCCACCAGTTTTTCCGTTTCTGCTTCCGATTTGACTACTCTGTTTTTCTGGTAATCTCTAAAGACTATACTTTTTTTCATCTTTATTTTGCCGTCAAATTCCCAGGGGCATTCAATTGTGCACCACAGCATCTTTATTAACTTCAAGTGAACCGCACGATTCGCTTTAAAATTCAAACTCAATCTGCACTCTTTGATTGCACTTTTTGAATATTTAATCTCCGATTTATTCGCTTCTGATGATCGACTCAACTACTTTACAATCGTCGTTTTTATATGCCGTGAATTATTTTTGTCAGTAGTGCATGAAAGATGACTTTCATTTGCTTTTCTTTGTCTAGAGCACAGTCAATGGAAAGTGCAAACATTCTATAAATTCATCGTTTGTTTGCTTTTCACTACGGCATATGTGTGCTACTGCAGGAGTGCCATCAAAGAATGCTTTATGACCAGGTTTTCTTTTAAAATATATGAACTAACTCACCATTTTGCCTAATGACAACACAACGTCAGTACTATGCTTTTCATCGGTCCATTTAATTCAGTTAGCACTAATTTGTCAGTAAGTAATTATTATTACAATATGCAGCCATGGCAGTGCAATTTACTTATGTTGCTCTGAAACACATTATGGGGTTTAACAAACTATGACATATGAAGGAGATGAGTGATCAGCTTCAATTTATAGCTGCCGTAATGATGCCGGTAAAATTCTCAGCAGTGAGCAGCAGCAAATAAAGGAGCAATGACGATTCTGCCTGTCCACCCGTTAGATTATTAATCTCTTCACCGAATGATGTTTGTCTAGGAAAGCCGCGGCGGCATATTTACCAAAACTACCCGTAATGGGCTAGTAGTATGCTCCTGCTTTTGTCAGGCAAACATTGCTGTCATTATTATTATTATTAGTCATCGTTTATACGACAGAAAAAGGTGCGATGCGACCTACTCAAACAAGACAGAAGCAATTGCTAAGCGTTATGTTCTGTACTGTACCGAAAAAAGCTCAACCCCGAGTGCATTGAAAGAACTTCTCCGTTTACTCGTTCTAAGAAAGCACCAGGCAGACTAGCATTGCAATTTGTGTCAATTAGTTGGTACGCTCGTTAAGGTCACTCACTAACGGTCTACTGTTTCTTTTCTTTCTCGTTCATTGCAGGCCGCAGATTGAAGTTGCGTTTGGAGCCGTTTGGAGAAGCAGCTGTACAGAGCTCCTTTCCTCTTCTCTGTTTGTCTTGAGCAGCCATAATCCTCGCTCACCAAGAACGGAAAGGAGAGCATAGCTGCAGCCAGTGCGAGGCAGTCTGAAGCACCTCTTTCTGCCATACCATATATCATTTGCCACCACCAACTTTCTCCATCACCTTTCTCCCACCTGCTTTATCTCTACATTGTGCACCAGAAGAGGCAGTGCTACTACGTTTACTGTTGCCAATTCAGGTATCTGCGCTCGCCAACGTAATAATACATTCTCCGTAATGAAATTGACTTGATGCTTAATTCTACGACGTTGATCACCACGCACGGCTTATTGACAGAGAGAGAGAGAGAGAGAGTGAGGCCTCCGACAATTGCTGAGTCGCACTCATCTCACCACCACCGCCACCACCACCACTATCACTACCTTCAACAACAGCACCAGCACCCGAAACTGCAGTAGCAGCATCAGCAGCCCTTTCATCCGTTAACACCAGAAGTGCTATCGTCATTCTCTCGTTCGTCTTTCTCCCGTGTCATTGTTGTGCTCGCTCACCACCAGTACTCCACTTGGCCATTACTATCGCCGGACTGCCCTTCTCTCTTCACTCTGGTCCCAGCTGGCAGCTTTTATCAACGCGGCACACCGCTACAAACAAACTCGATCAGATTTTATTTATATTCCTTCTCCTCCGCCTCGTATGCGTCAGTGTGCCTTGTGCTGCAGTGCACTGCTGACATCGATTCTCAATCAGATAGGCTTCTTTTAAAAACAGCAGCCTTTTTTCAAGCAAACACTTGCTCACTCACTCTGCTTCTGGGCACACAAACACACATACCTGCACTCGGCACAGCGTCTCTTTCGATTAAAAAACTCCGTCCAGGCTGAGTAAGAAAGGGCAGAAAAAAGCGAGCATCAGTGATTGCCGGCACCACGTTCCCTCCTTTTCTTCGCATTTCCCCCCTTTTCACCTGACACTTCACTGCGTTTTTCATCTCCCGGTGCTGTGTTGTCGTCAGAACTACTGTCTTCCATCTTGTATGCCAACCATTTCTCCTTTCTTTCTCTTTTTCATCTTCGACCGGGCCGCGAGTACAATCAGCGACCACTTAGCGACCCACTCACTGGCGGAATACTTTGTATATACAGCGGCAGCAGCAAGGGCAGCAGTAGAGCACAGCTCAGTGTCGACATTCACTGTGAGCTGAGTGGGTCTTTGTTCCGAGCTCACTCGCCGACATCTAAAGCCCCCTCAACTGCAGCCGCCGATCTGAGCAGCGCTCTCTTTCCTCACCACAATGGAGCCCCTCTGTGCGTCGCATTCCAACGAGAACTCGTTGACTGTTGAGCGCGAATCCTTTCAGTCCACCTCTGCTCCCACCTCGCCCACTAAGATTCCCATTTCGGTGATGAGCATGAACATGATCGCCATCAGCCAGAACGCGTCAGGCGACAGTAGCGCCGAGTCGACTGCCAGCGCCGACAATCTGCACTCTCGCTCCACTTTCGGCACCGACCTCACCAATCGCCACAAGTCACATCGCTCGGTGAAGTTCCCGGAAGACAATGCCATAGTCACTGGGTACCACTATCCCGATCCCTACCGATATGGTAAGTGTTTAACAGTGTCGGCACCGTCTGCACATTCCTCACTCGTTGCTGATGTCACTCTTGACTGCACTCCATGCTAATGCAGATGCATAAACAATGCTATCAATCACTTTGTCTTTCGCACTCGTTTTCTCCCTGCTTCAACGCATCAGCATCACTGCTAGCCACAAGACAAACTCTGATGTACTGCCTCCCATGTCAGCCATGTCTGGCTGCAGTCAACGACCCGATTGATGTAACCGATGCGACAAGGGAAAGCTTTCTTTACCTGTGCCCTTTTCAATCGACCAGCATTGGCCACCAAATTGAAATATTCAATTTACTCGCAGTTGTTTGGTCGTGCCCTCCCCTCTTACTTTGTGGCAGTAGTTTTTTCTAGTGCAAATAAAGGCTGTTTTGCAACACAGTCTCCTAAATCTCATTTGTTCTTTCTACACTGCAGCCCAAACTCATTTATTTTTTTCAATAATACATTTACTGCACGCACATTTTTTTTGTTTCCAAATGTCGCTCTACCTGGGACACAACACAGGCGGCGGCAACGATCAGTTTCATAGAGTATTGTTGCGTTTGAATTACGCTTGCCTTCTAATTCTTTAATTTCCGACTTGATAGAGGAAAACGAGCTAGCTATCGATAACAAAAGGACGATATTATCAGAAAAGAAGAAGAAGAAGAAGAAGAAGAGAAAGAGAAAGAATAGTGAAAGCATCGTTTGGAAGCAGTAGTGAGCAATAATTTGCCTTTCCGCCTGAGCAGCATCGTCTATTATCGAGTGCCATTAGTCGTTTCATTTTTGCTGATGAAGCGAAGCTTGTTCATTTTCTCCATTCTTCTTCATGCCTTTGTGACCACCACTGGTGGTACTGTTTACTTACTCTTTTTTTCAGTTGATTGTGACCCAAGTGCAGCTAGCTAAGTGAATGTCAACAACAGTAAGAGAAAAAGCGCGAAAGAAAGGCTAAGCGAGCTTTACTCCTTGCTGTCTCAACTCGTTCACTAGGTCGTACATTAAATGAATCAAATAACTGTGAGCAGCAGTGCCCTTAGCTGAGCTTTGCACTGCTCCTCCGTGTCCAAGTGTACGTTGCTAGCATTTTGACACCTTCTCCTCAGTCTGATTTATGGGCATTGCCAACATTGGCACAGCAGCAACAGCATTAGCACTACATAGCCTTACACACATACTTCCAAGGTCATTCTCCTTTTCTATCGATTCTGCATTAGACTAATTGACGCCTACTGCTGTACATTGCTTGATTTGCTACTCTATCATTGCCTTATTTTTTTTAATAAGATTCCTTTTATGACGTACATAACTCTTTTTTATATTTTCTTTTTTTATAGTAACGGAAATGGTGGACAATGACGTGGAATCAGTGTCGATTGCGTACAAAGAAGCTTGCTCTAAACAAAATATCGTCCCAATACCATCAGTGTTGGAACAAATTCAGGTATGGTGTCCAATGTTTGCTTGGCTATTATTAAATTAAACAAAAACTATTTGATTAACACTTTGAAAAATACTTTTATATTTGTGTGCAGTGTCTTGTTAACAGTATTACTTTTATAAGTTTTAAATTTTTAAAACAATTTCAATGTCAACGTCTGAGACCAATCAGCAAACCGCTTTCTTTTAGTTATCGTTTGTCATTTTTGTCAGCCCTGAACTTGTCTACAACTGAACCAAAATTGGGTAATTGCGTGTTTGGCAGTCATTATATGATTGTCTCTTTGCTTCGAGCAAGATCGTTCATTTTTCTAGTTATAACTGGCGTTTGCCAGCGTTAATTATTTGTCCCATATTTGGCATTCTTCAGCCACATCTAACACGTTTGACAACACAGGGGCATCTGCCAATGTCAGTGAGCGACCATTTCAATTATAGCCTAATTGATAATGCTGCACAAAATATTAATTAGTTATATAGTGCGGATTTGGGTGGTCGAGTGCTTAACGGAAGTCATTTTTTTAATGAACCAAAAAATGAATTTGCCGGCTAATGTAGCATTGAAGGTCAGTAGGTGCAGTCAGGCTTTATAATTCAGTCTACTCATTTTAACCAAAAATCAATTTTATTATTTAGGTTATGCAGCAGTACTAAAGCAACTGAATGCACTGAATTTGAAATTGATTTGTCAATATTAAACATATAAATGCATTGTTTTTTGACACAGTGTACTTGTTAAGAGCTAAGGCGTTAGTCCTATTTTCTGACACTTGAATCAACCCATTTGCTATTTTTAATGATTGATTTGTGATTTATTTTCTAATTACAATTCAAAACATGTCTACTTTTGATTTCCTGTGTCTGACAATCACAAGTTCACCTAAACAATCAACTAAAGTGTAACTTTAACTGAAATGAACGCAATGTTGACAGTTCCCTGTTGTGACTCTTACAGGCTCAAACCTATTTTCAAATCAAATCAGTTCACTTTTCTTGACCGGATTGCTTTCTGAATTTTAACGGCAAGAAGCATTCCTATGCATCGCTAGTGGCTCACCTTTTAAATTGCATTGACATTTGGGCAAGGGGGCCTTGCTCGATTGCATTGCATTCACTTTTAGTTTAAATCGGCAGCCTTGTCTTTTCTACTTTTTCAGGCTTTTCCTTTTGCAGCGTTATGCTTTAAAAAACATCATCCTTCTACGTAAGCCGATGCGAGCTCATTTGCATTATTTATTGCGCACACATTCTCTTTTTTATTTTTATTTTGACTACACTTTTCATTGACAGTGTGGTGGCGGAGAATTGATGAGGAGCGAATGGAGAAGAGTGTTGTCTGCATTTGCGGTCGTTAGGTCGAGCCGATCGGAGAGGCTGCCAGCAACTACGACAGGAAAAGGGGACATTCAGTAATGCTCAGTCGACAGCATCTTCTGAGAGCAAAGTATAGAGCCTCTCTACACAACTTGCTATGCCAAGCGGGCGTGCTGCCTGGTAGAAAAGTAAATTTGATTGCTTTCAATAGTTTTTGAATCTGTTTTTCGGTATTTCGCTGTCTTCTGTGTATTTACTTTCTATTCAATTACCGACCAAGGCGTCCTTTGCATTGGGACTTCCAATTTGTGAAGCACACTTGGTCTTTTGTCTCTTGGCACTCTTTTTTACTGGCACCCTCACTACTTTACCGCAGGCCAGTGAAGCTTGGCAAGGAGGCCGTGACGCAGGGGCATCACAGACATCACAGGCATTTCATCCTGTTTGAGTTTTGTTTGTGTGCCTAGCACTGCCAATGACCTACGCTGTGTCTTCCGAGTGAATGTTGTTTGCTTTTTGCGGCATTGTTTGACTAGTGTCCGCCGTGGTCAGTGGACGTCCATTAGCCAATTATCTAATTGCCACCAGACGTGACTAGAAATATTCACCCGTTCTTCTCCTGACTCCTAATTGCTATTCTTTATTTATCTAACGTATACGTATTCTTCAGTCTATAGGGTTTTCTTATTTAATTTTCAGAGTACGGTGGTGAGCCCTACTGATTGAGCCTAGGCACACTGATTTGACGCAACTTTTTCCTACCACTGTTTTGTTTGTTAAATGATTCGTTCTTTCCTTTACTTGCTTCTTAGTCTTCTTTTGACATAATCCCTGATCATGTTTGAACTTTGATTGCGCCTATTCCGACGCTTTATTTTTGTTGTTAAGTAGAAAATAGTGTTAGAAAACGTCTTCTAATCAGGCGTTATACAATTTATTAATTTAGTTACCAACTTTTTTCTTTAATAACATTTTTTTCTAATGTTACTTTTTTTCATTTTTTTTATACGACAATCCAATTATTTTGAACAATATGGCTAACATTGTATTCTATTCAACTCAATATATCGGGAAATTTTTGTCGTTTCGCATACTTATAATGACCCTTGGGTACTCGACTTGTCTATCTGAACTCATCTTCAACTTCATCATTTTTTCAATTTGGGCAATTCAAATGACACCACAACAGAACTTTAAATGCAATCGAATGCGCGCTCAAGACCTAATTCTTCGAGGTAAGTTTGCAACTTTGTTATTTATTCAATTTTTGCTTGCTTGATCAGTTGTCGTTTTGTGCGTTGATTCAATTAAATTTTCACTTTTTGCAATGTTTTCTAATCAGTTCACTCTGGTAGTAACTGCAGTAACATTGTGCCTTCTATTCGCGTGAATTATTTGTGATTTAATTATTACATTTGACTGCTTTCTCAATGATAGGTGTACCAGTGAAAATTGGTGAACTCATTCACCATTGCCTTGCACAGCAATATGGCCTTCACTGATTGGGAGCACTGCTTTTCCCCAAAAGACGAGAGTCTCCTGTGATGATAGTGGTGCTGCTGATGATAAGCATCGCTAGCATTGTTTGCTCCCGTTCTTTTTGGTGGTACGAATCGAGAACACGCTTCATCAGCAATGGCGACACTGCATCGACAGCAGTGCATCTGCTGGTGATTGATGGACAGAGAGTAGCAGCATTGAGGGCACCATTAATTTACACTAGCTGCCCTAGTTCACTTCTGGCCGGCAAGACAGAAACCTTGCAAACTGTGTCTGTTCCTTTTGCAATATTTCAGTTCTACCTTCTACTGTAGATGTGCTATATTAATTAGTGCTATGCGTACTGACGCTATCAGGCAATGCCAAAGGAGACAGCTGTAATTAGATCGGCTAAAAGTGGACTGCCTAATTTAAAGCGACATTTGGCTGACCGTTTTAGAGGAAAAGTGGCACCAACCGCCTCCAAGAGTGGTCATGCATGGATTCCTTCTGTATGATCAAATTATTAATACCAGTTCACATATTCACGCAAGTTTGCCCAATTGGAAACTGTTTTCACAACTGACTATTGCAGGCGTAGTTTGTTTATTTGGCGGTCATGATAGGCCGACATCGTCGTTTGAGCAACATGGTAGTCGAATTGACTTAATAAAAGTTTTTAATTTTTTTGTTTGTGAAAACCTTTGGATAGTTTAACTCAAATAAAACTCATTTTTTTCTGTGCAACTGTTGCTTTAGGCTATTTTGAAACTAATGCAATTGGCGGTTTGCACTGCACTTGACTGTCTAACAAAAAATTTAAGGGGGGACAACGCGCACATAGCAAATTTTTTCGAATTTTTTGGTTTTCTTTTCTAGTCAACAGTTTTTTTCAGCAAGATCTTGAATCACGCAGGTACATTTTCTGCCAAAGCGAGTAATACCACAAAAATGATCAAGGTGTCAAATGAAAGATGACAAAATTATCTAGATTTTGTCTGGCTCGGATTTTTAAATTTTAACTTTGTTGTATATTTAAAAAATATTTGAAATCTGCACATATTCTATGTTAAGTCAGTTTTCAAAGTTTTTCGTTTTTTATCATCATTCAAAAATCATTATCTAAGACGTCAAACTACTTAAAAATATTCCGAGTCAGACAAAATTTAGATAATTTAGTCATCTTTCATTTGACACCTTGATCATTTTTTTGGTATTACCCGTTTTGGCGGAAAATGTACCTGCGTGTTCAGAACACTGATGTCGTTACCGACAGCGATCCACTCATCGGAGGACCGTAGTATCAACACAAGACTGTTCTACATGAAATTCTCAACAATCCTTATTTAGTACATTCTTTATGAACATCATAGCCACCCTAAAATCAAATTTTGAAAAAACAGTAAAAAAGTGCGCGGTGTCCCCCCTTAAAAAAACTAACACGGCTCAATTAGTTGGTCATTAGTGCATGTCATTTGCCTTTCATCAAGCACTCGCAGTTTTGCATTGTGTGCCTAAACAAGATATTTTGTTTGTTTTTTCAGTTTCAATAACTCACATTACCATTTAATCTATTCAAAAAGTGTTATCACTGTTATTAAAAGCATTATCTGTTTTAAATATAAACATTGAATAAAAATGATGCGTTATAAAATTTCCTTAAAATGTCTAGGCACGTGGTAAACTAAATGAACTTGCTCTCAATTGTCGCTATAACTTTAGTTGACTTTGGCATAGTTTGATAAAATAAAAAACATATTTGTTATTGTTAGCAAAACAAGTTATCTTTATTCAATAATGTATTCAAAAAATGAAACATATACGATAGAAAAGGCAATCATAAAGACGAGAAAAATATTATTAAATTCTAGCACTGTTAAAGTTTTTTGATTTTTTTGCAATAAAATATATAAATTTAACAGTTGTAACTGTTTTTCAACTTATTGTCTAATTTTGCTTGTACTATTTTGTATTGCAAAGTTTAATTTACATATGCAAACTGCTAAAATTTATAATCAAAAAGTTCAGACGTTTGTATAGGCTATTAAACTGTGAACCAGTTTTTCACCTACAACGGTTTGATACAAAATGACGTTTATTTTATTAAATTAGCATCAAACATGAGTATCGGCCAGAGACAAGGAGAAACTAGTTTTACGCAGCTTTTGGCAGTTTTCATCTTTAGTTTTAGAATGAATTATTCAGTTTCCTTGAACTAGCAAACTCATTTTGCAGCCGGACGGTTTTGATAGTAAAACTGCGAATATAAAATGCCATTTCACAACATTGAGCGTTCTCTTTTTGATGGCTGTTTTTTCTAAAATTGGCTGTTCTTTTCTGTAGTCGTGTCGTTTTTGTACTTGTTTTTCATGAGTTCAGTTTTTAGTGCATTGATCAATTTGGTACCTCATGACAGCGAAGCTACTTTGAAATGGTTTGGCACAAAAAACATAGTTTATAAAAGGCCTATTTTTGCAACAAATCTACTTTGTGCATTTTCAAGTGGCCAACTTTCCAATGACGGTAGTTCGATTAATTTGCTCATTGCCAGAAGCAAGTCGACAATTTTACTGCGCTCGCACTCAACACTCTTAGTCTCTCTCTCTCTCTCTCTCTCTCTCTTTCTCTCTCTCTCTCTCTCTCTCTCTTTCTACGTAGCTTTTGTACTTGATTTTATGCTTTGTAATAGTCACGTTGACTGGCAAAGTTGGTAACACAAGTTTGCAAGCAAGTGTACTCTCAGAACGAGTGATGATTGATTTACATTTATATTTATATTTCCCGCCCGCCCAAGTATACTCGCCAGCTGCTTTCTTTGAAAAATTCACGTTGGGAAATCATCGCAGTGCAGCGCACTTTTCAGTAAATTAGCCAACAATTCATGTTATTGCCATTATTTTAAATAGTATTAAAATGTTTTATTTTGAAAATATAATACTGTTAAAACGTTTTTAAACAATTTTTTAACTTAATTCTTTAATAATAGTAAATTTAATTATTTTTTGAGCATAAAATTAATTGACTTTTTCTTCTGTTCATAACTAGTTTTGTGTGTTTTTGTTGCAAAATAATAAAAATCAATTGAAATTTATAATAAAACAGTAGGAAAATGATTGTTACAATTAAAGTTTTGTAATGGTTAATTTTCTAAAATAAATAGGTATTATAATAAAGATACTGAAACAATAAAGATACTGAAACAACAAAATATAATTTTTTAAAATAAAAATTTAATGACAACAAAAAGTCGATTGTAAGTGCAATTTGTTTTTTACAGAACATTAATAGAATTAAAGAAAAGTGGTCACTCAACAGAAGACACACTTTAACTGTAACGGCAACCGGAACACTTAGGCAAGGCCGACTAGATTGGTAGAGAATTCTTTTTCTGCCTGGTTTGGCAATGAAAAGTTTGTACATCATGTTGGCAGTGTAAACATGCATCAAATGTAGATAAATGAAAAAATTCAAGCAAAAAATTAATAATTCTGTGCATGTTTTAAATAGAAACAAACTTTTTGCATTTGTAACACTGTTTTATCCAAAACTACTGACCTGCAAATGCAACCAACTAGAGAAAAATTGACCAATATGAGGTTTTACTCATTACAGAATCACTTATAATACCTTTTAATAACTCAATGTTTTTCATACAGCTTAACTAGTTGCTGATTTAATCTGAAATCATGCATATTTCCGGTGCAAGTCACTCGTGTCTTCATTTTCATCATTTTGTGCAGAGACCGGTCATTTTTTTAGCAGCCCTGACCATTCTATTGATTACGCTAGAGACTATTTTTTAACAAGGCTCACTTATCAGAAGGGACAGTGGTTGTGCCATAAATGCTAATGACATTGCGCAAACTCACAAGTTATTTATTGTAGGCCATCATTGCTCACCGATTACACCAAATTGGTTTCAATTTGAGTTGTTTACAACTAGCAGAAGTGTGGGCAGGTTTGGTCAATAGCTTTCTCCTTCTAGATAAGACGGCAACATGATTTATGATTCGATTGGTGGTTTCATTGAAAAATTCGTTTATCGTTAACTCGGTTTTCTCTGCTTCATGATAATAGATGGTCATTAACTTTTTTGTGCGCTATTTTTATCTTGTTGTGAGTTCTTTTTCTTTGAGCGAACAAATTGGCAATCAATATCACTGCCATCAGTGCTTTCTAATTGCCGCCTCTGACCTTACCGCTTTGTTGGTTGTGGTGATGGTCGTGCCAGCTGTTGTTGCTGCTGTTGCCACTGCCGCCTTGTTGACTTTATTACTTTTGCCTTTAAAGTTGTTGTTCATCCAGTCAATCTGTTGTGTTCGCTCAATTAATTCTTTGTGTGCATATTATGCAAACTGCTGACTGCAAAAAAATGCAAGCAGTGACGTTTACTGAAGAACACACTTTTTGTTTGTCAATTCAGCATATTTGTGGCCTGCACCAGCGGTCGCTATTTGTAGATTTGCAAGCTTTTTGTGTCCAGTGCATAAAATTTGCATTTTCATTTCATTTTGAGTCGTAAATCAAGTTTAAAAAGTTAGAAAATCTTTCATAAAGTATTTTTTGTCGGTTACAAATTAAAAAGATTCAGTGCAGGTTTTAGTGTTGCTGACAGTGTGATTGTGTATATTCTTGATGGACATTTATCTTGTTTTTCCCCAATGCGACAATAAAATTGTCTTCACTAATGCAGTGTCCGTTAAACAAAGCCAATTTGCTACTTCTAGATGGCAATCAATTCTAATGATGATATTTTTTATTTCTTTTTATTTACTTCTCGTACTGGACAAATAATAAAATCAGGCGAACAACTGGACGCTCATCAATGTGAAGCACTAGAGGAGATTCTTAAGCGAGTTCTCTTTCGTTTGATTGATCTTGACTCCTGCAACCTCGACTGTGACGTAAGTCTTTCCGGCAGACAGTGCTGATGCCTCTGTTGGCTTCAAATGTACTGTACTAATTGCAAACTGTTGTTTTTCTTTCGTCCCTAGGGCGCTTCCGCTCTTTTTGACATGATCGAGTTCTACGAATCGGCATCTCACCTGTCCATCGCCAATAACACAACCATCGGTGTAATGGGCTGGCAGTCGTTGTGTCGCACTCTCAAAAAGGTACTCTTCAATCTCTGCCAATCTCGGTTTTTTCAAATGTTAACCAATGTTCCGTTTTGCTCTTCTAGACAGCTTGTTTGCAGTACCTCGATTTAAGCAATACCGGATTGAATGAGCAAATTTTGCTTATCATGGGACGAACTATTCGCGTTGGCTCGCATTTGGTTACACTGCATTTAGAAAATGCCGGTCTTTTTAGCCGTCGTCTGGCAATTCTGGTTTCCTCCATCAAGTTTAACACCAGTTTGCGAGAGCTTTATTTGGGAGAAAATAAAATCTGTTCAGCAGACTGCGTCCAGTTGGGCAACCTTTTGCGAGGCAATGGCTTTCTCAACGTGCTCGATCTGCGAAGTAACTTTATTCAGGACATTGGCCTGGATCACATCTGCGAAGGACTCGCTCACCAGCCATCTTCAAGTTCTTTGTTTGACATTTTCGGTCATGAAAATAAGCATCCTCTTTCGCAAAACGCGGGCATCCTCATCCTCAATTTGAGTGATAACCAGCTGAGCAGTCGGGCAATGAGTCGTTTGGCTCAAACTTTGGTAAGTTGCTTTTCTTGGTACATTTCAAGGTACAATTTATTTTCCTTCCAGTCTCAATGTCGCTCTCTCATTGGTCTTGACCTGTCTAACAACGCACTTGGAGATGATGGAGTCATTATTCTCAAAGAAGGTTTGCAGCAGTGCAAAACGCTCAAATACCTCAATCTCTCAAATACAAGCATTACTTCAGAAGGTGAGTACTTGCGTTTTGATTGACTGTTTCAATCAATCTAAAATAATTATCCTTATAACTCATATTCAGGCTCCAATGCTATTGCCGACGTAATTAGTCACAGCTCAAGCTTATCCATAATCGACCTCAGCAATAATGATATAACACACGATGGTTTTGTGTCCATTAGTCAAGCACTCAAGAGCAAAGTTGGCGGCGTCACCAAGTTGGTTCTTTGTCCACAATCGACCTACCCACCGAGCGATGGATCAAAGCCCAGTGCTGACACTGAAGAGCTCCTAGAGGAGGTTGACGCGCTCTGTGATCGTAACAAATCAGAAGCAAAGTTTGACGAGTTGGACGAAATTCTCAGTGGAGTAAGTTGACCGAGCTGTTGTTGTTTCTAATAGAAATGCTAACTATGATTGTTTTCACTTGTAGCACCTGAGAAGCGACATTTCTGTGTACAGTGAAATTGAGATGAACAATGCCAGTGCACTCAATGACAGCAACAACAACTTCAACTACAGTAATGATGATAGTTCCAGTCCATTTTACTGTGATAACTCGGAAGGTGGACCAAATGAAGAGACGGAGGAGGAAAATCAAGTGGGCCCAGGCGCCAGCAAGAAACCAGTCCTCATGCGCACGGCTAGTTTAGGCTCCTGGGAAAGACCGGTCAAGTCGGGTCGGTTCAGCGTCTCTCCGGTAGACCTCAACTGTGAGGAGGGCAGCCTCTCAGGGCCGGAAATTCAAATCAACGTTGATATGATCACCGGAGTTGACGGTGGCCCTGAGGACTGCATTGCCGTCACCGTCAGTGGCACTGACTCAGTAGAGACGAGGAGTTACAGTTCGGATGATGACAATGCCAGCGATTTGTCGCAGAATGAGACTGACTGTCTCTGTGAACTTCCCAGCAAGCAGGACCTGTTTGGCTCAATGGGTATGTCCCGCTTGGCACCACCACAACGATCCTTTCGGCGAATGAGTTCACCAGCCATTCCTGCCGGTCTGGTCAAGGCGCCCAAGCCCAAGCCGAATCTACAACTGAAACTGTCCGGCAACCTAGAAAGTCTCGATCTCAAAAGCTCCCTACCCTTGTCGCCAACATTTTTTGCTAAATTCGGTTAGTAATCAGCTTTATGTTCTTTAAAAAATGCTAATTCAAATCTTCATTACAGACTTTTCCGACCTTTCTCTGCTTCGATTACCTGCCGATGTGGAGGAAATCATCTCCAACTTGTCCATTCACAATAGTGACTCTGAAGAGTTGATCTTCCAGTTTGAACAGGATTTTCAAAGTAGAAGCAAAGCACAATCTGAACAGTGCGTCTACTGATGCGACGTACTAATGTCCACTTTTTCCTCAGTTCTTCCTTCTGTCCAACCTTAGTCAATCTTCCAATTACCCAGCTACCAGCAATATCTTCATCACCGTCCTTTTCATTTACCTTGTGGCACCTTTGCACTTGGCACTGTTCATTTTCACCATCACCCTCGCCCTCACCCTCACACTCACCTTCCTCACCCACTCATAACTTCTCTCTGGATATTTATTTATCAACGCCTGTAAAATTGATGCAATTTTTTGACTATTCATTTTTCGCTTGATCAGTATGTGAAAAAACTCTTCCAGGCTTCATTTTTTAAATGTGGACGCACACTGATACAATGCATGTATGCCAACGCCCCTTACTTTTTGTTATGTTCCGTCACTAGAATATCATTGACTTATAAAACACTTTATTGTCTTTGTTGACCGTTCGACAATTCTATTCACAAAATAAACTTGATAGACTTTTACAGAAATGTTGAGTTTTACCAAAAACTCGATTGGGGTTGGGACAGTAAACTTTTGTGCGCGAAAATTTTTTAGACCGTCATGAACTTGGCTAATAAAGATTTTGCATATAAGCACATTTTTGCAGCCACTTGTTTTCGGGACAGCATTTAGAAAACATCAGAGCTAGAAAATGTGACAGAATCTTTAATGACCCAACAAAACCGGGTTTTCCACCACTAGATGGAGTGAGCTAGATCTTAAAATTAGAAAATTTTAAAACAAACTGTCTCGAAATAACATTGACAAACATGTTTCTAATGACGGAAGTTTTAGTTTTTGTATAAAAGAGTAATTTTAACAAAATAAAATTGTAACTAAGTTTAAATTCAGTCCAATGCCATTATCTTCAAATACAAACAGTGTAGGAGGTTTTAAAGTAAACTTTATTGTATCGTTAAACAAATTAAATAATTTTAAAGAGACTTGTACGTAAAAGATGAACTCAACTTAAAATGGCTAAAGGAGCCTTAATAGTATTAATAATACTGTAAATAATTTAGAAAAAGGCTTATTCAATATTATTGTCACTCTTTCGTCTGCTTTTCTTGGTGCCCGCATCACTGAGATGTTTCCTTTAGCTGCTCTTCAATCCGGGCGATAGTTCTCCAGTTGACGGAGCTGGAGCGGACTGCGTATTTCACTTTAACAGGCAGACCTATCTTCTTCATTGGCACTGGCAGTTCTAGAACGGGAAAGAGTCGAGTAGCTCGTTCTCCCAAAACCTCTGGTAATAGGCCAAACTGCTTAAAAAGCGTCCAGATGAATGACTTTCCCTCTGCCCACTGGGGAACTGGCTTCCGAGCAGACTTTAGCTGAACCTCCTCCTGCGCCTCCTCATCGTCCGAGTCGACGTACATGGAAATATCGTAGTTCTCAACTTGGGGAGCGTCATTTGGTTATGGCAGCGTCGTCATATCGAACTGCGAAAGAGCACTCGTGTTGACAGCAGGGGTGTTGCAGATAGCAGAAAGATTGCAGAAAGCACCGGATAGGGGAGGCGCCGCCCGAAACACTGCAAAAGTTGCATTCTCGCCATTGCTTGCAGACGTGGTGGCCGCAGTGGTAAATGTCTCATTCAGTCGTTGATTAATGCCCATACTCTAGCAAAAAGTGAAGAAGAATAAGCACTTGGTCAGAGGGGAGCTGTTGATCATGGAACGATTCAAGGCACTTGCCGTGGAGATGACTTGATGAGCACGTTGTAATAAAAACTGATGATCAGACTCGGATGAAAAGGAACGTCAAGTGATTCGACCAAGCGCAGGAAGCAGCCATCTTTGGCTGTTCTTTTATTGACCCAAATGGGCTCCTCCCTCAGCCGCTGCTTCACTTTCGCCAGTGCTGTAGGTGGCGACACTGAACACTGTTCATGACCGTGGGTGAACTTTGCTGAAGTGTGACTGTCAAGCTGTTTGGCAGTTGTGAACTTTGAAATGGCTGTGTGTCTCACTCATCGGCAAAGGGTAATCTGTTTGAGAAGGCAAAAGTACAGCAACAATTTGACTGGACATCATCTGGTAACTCTCTTATCACATTATATTGAAGTAAGAGTACAAGTTTTCTCCTAGTCTCACCTATTCATCATAACTTGAGCAATCGCTCAGATTTTGTCAACTTGAGAAGTTGCACACAACCTGTCACTCAGACTTGCAATTTGACAAAGCAATTAGATAAATTCCCTCATCGACTGAAGTTGACAATGGTCGAGCCACGTCAGAGATCGACAGGTAAATATTCACAAATTCTTAGCAAAAAATCTCGCCGGAGTTCTGGCTTGCCAGCACCTCTCCACTTGCTCTTGCACCTTTCAACAAGAGTAATGTTTTTATATTTTGCAAAACATTTTCTTTGTGCTTGTTTTCTACAAGTTAATTTTTGCTAAAAACAGTGAAAGACCTCGAAAATGGTTTAGTAATTTTTGCATTTCCTTGTTTTGTTATCTTCAACAGTGACTGTTAGTTGATCACTTGCCCATCTGCTCTTTTCATCTGCAGCCTTCGCCATTTTATGTGCTGAAAGTAGAGTGCACTCGCTAATTACTTTGCAGTTGCTTGACCACTGGAAGACCATACCTTGCAATACTACTCATTGTGTGCCACTCAGACATGGAATCGATCATTTATTTATAGTTGCCCAAGATGGGCAAAAAGTGTATGGTAAGTAAAAAGAAGTCGAAGAAAAGGAAATGACGACAGAACAAAAAAGAGACGGCAAAAGATTTACGACACAGAGACGGCATTGTCTTCAACTTTGCACCTGTTTTGTCTAAATTACCACTTTGCTGATTTTGTTATTTCATTACAGTACACTTGCCGCATTTGAACGGCTGTTAGCTCTCTTCAAGTACATCATCAGGTAAAACAAAAATTAAATGAATGAAGAAGATGCGTCCACACAAACTGGCAAACTGCGTCATCATGCTTTATTTATCCATCAATTCATCTTCATTACTTTTCTGTACTCGCTAAACTTATCAGTTTTTTTCATTTGCTTTTAGTTTGCCGTTTAACTTTACACTAAAATTTAATTAACCATTTGTTTTTAATATTTGTTTTGTAACTATGGTTAATTTTTTACGGCACATTGGCATTGGCATTATTGATGTGTTGTAGTAAAAATAACTGCGCAGCAATAATAGTCTCTAGAAATTAAATCAGCTTAAAAAGATCACCATCGATTCACTTCAAAGAAAAATTCTCAGATGCCATCGTCTATTTTCATTATTCCATTACAAATATGGTAATACAATTTTTTTGGTTTTCTAAATTGGCCAAATACATTCAATTGATGACCGGTAATGATACGGTATTTTTAGTGGTCCAATCGTCGCAATGAGTGGCGTTTCAGATTTGCAATGCAGCCATTCTCCGTCCGCATCAATTAGTTCATTACAGACTGTTTTAGCCGAATCCACTTAGCCGTAGCTCATCGGAAGAGTGTTGTTCCATCCAACACTGCACACGGTCGTGACAGCGTAATTTAATTAGCAACTGAAAACAAGCAAACAGTCGGCAAAGTGAGCTTTGCCATGGCTGGCAGCTATTTCCAGTCGCTTCTCTGCTTTGTTTTCTGCCTCTTCACTCTTTTCTCTCGTAGCCTGGTCGTTCACAGCAGCAACTCGACCTATTCATATTGTCTCAATATAACGTGCTGATTAATTGCTCCATATGGCTGAACGGCAGTGCAGCACTTGCTGCTCTATTAATGAACGCACATAACTTGGCGGAATAACTCGGTGCCGCATCCATAGCAAATCCTGTTTAACATTGTTAGACGGCCCGTTGTGGATAATGTTAAGCTCTAACGTCTGTAATGAGATCGAGTTATTTTTAATTATGCCTAAACTAGGACTATCTTTAAGAGAAAAATAGTTTTCATTTCTAAATGAGCACATTTCTAGAAGCGCTAGCCTTTTTTGCCAAAGCCATATAAGTGTGCTAAGCATGAGCAGCTATGATCAACAAGTCATGACACAGGTATTATGTCATCGATAGCTTTATGGCATTTAGGCAAATGTGGCCAAATTAATTGGCTTATACAAAGTTTTCGTCTCATCTCTCCTTCTCAGTGACCGGCTTTAAACAGTCGGAAATTCAATCTTTTGCAGTGCTATCAGTTGCAAGCAAAACTCTATTGATTTACTACTGCTGCTAAATTATATTTCTCTGCTGCCACTTGTCCTCTACTTTTTATCAATGCTAATATACTTGCTGGATAAAAAAGAAAGACTAGTCAACGTTAGCAGAAATACAGTTGAGGCGATTAAATTTAAATCGCAAATGCACACTCTACTCTGAAACAGTTTTTCAGGACAGTAAACAGCGTTTTCTTTTTGCCTATTTATTATCCTAATGAACTGTTTCCTATTTGGCAGTCGTATTCCCTCCTTTTGCGGACATTATCCTCTGCTTCAATTGCTATCGCTCGTCATCGTCTAATTATTTTGTTTACTGCAGTGCATCTGTAAAAAACTGGTCAGCTTTATTACAACTAAATCAAGCTGCCCCGTCGGTAAAGTAGTGAATCAACTAGAGAGCCCTACACTTACTGTTTCAAGTAGCTCTTCTATTGGAGGCAATCGAGGGCTCGATGCGGACACTGGTTGCTGCCTGTATGTCACGATATATCGCAGGTTAACGCAAAATTCTGTTGCGATAAAATTGAGCAGCGCGCCTAAGTTAATTTAGGTTGGTGGCAAAAATGCTCGATTCAATCAAAAGCTAGCAGTATAAATCACAACTGATAGAAGCCACGACAATTAGTCGACTTTAATTTCTAATTTTCCAACTTTTTATTTTGTAGTTAAAGTTCACCTGTAGCGATTCGTTCCACACTATTTTTGGCCACTTCATTTGCTTATCGGTTATTTGTCAGCCACTGGCTAGTTGCTTAATTTATTTGTGCAAGCACATAAATCTTCTTTTTCAAAGAGCTTTACTTTAGCCTTGTGCTAATTGTAAAACTTATTTTGCTTATCAAAACGTCAAAGTTTGTTGTGTCGATTTCAAATATCAATCAGAATTGAGTTTAGTCATATCAATTTCTACAACGTCCGCTTTGGTTTTGCTGTTCTTTGTGTGTTTGGACAGATTAGTTTAAATGCTCAGATGCTGATGGACTCGTGTGCGGTGGTTTCCTCCGGGCTCTCCGCTTTCCCCACCAAGCGAGGAGGAGTAGGGGGAGGCTTGCCTTCCGTAACAGGCTCATTGGTCAGGCTGCCAGCACCTTCGGGTGTTCCCGATGACCTATCTATAAGCCCCCCGCGACCCCCAGCTTGTTCTGGGGACCAAATCTAGTCTGTAAACTGGGGCTCGACCAGATCCAACTCCCCTGTATACAGGGTAGCAAAGGTAACTTTGAGGGGTGGTGATGAGTAATAAAAAAAGTTTAAATGCTTAGATGAAAGGGGACTGAAAATAAAAACGATTTTAAAAATAAGCAACTGTATAAACAGTTTCTTAAGTCGCCAAGTCATTTTGCCACTTTTCATTAAAATCATTTTAATATTTGCCCTACATTTATACTTTATACCTACTTCTGCTATCAACTGAAACTTTTCAAGCTTGACTCGCACTGAAACTCTCTTTTGCTTATATTTTAGAAAACTTCCAATGCGCTTTTAGTTTGGTTATAATAAACAACAACAAGTGTAGACTGTAATGATCAGTTGGCGATGGTGAATATATTGTAAGAAAGCTGTACGCTGACCACCTCTGGCCAGTACTGTTTGGGCGCATTGTAATGATAACTACCTAGTCCACTACCTAGTTACATAACTTATGCCGTCGAACGGCGCACTCAATCACAACTCACACACTGAGACAGTGAGTCTGCACTGCAAATTTTGCTCACTAATTAATACTCTGGACAATGCAGCACCACTGACCAGCAGTCCTCTCCGGTGCGCATTGTGTTCGCTACACTTTGTGTGATTAATCGCATACACTGCGCACACTTTAATCTGATGTTCAATCAGCGATTTGTATTAGTTTTATTTTATTGTCCAGGCACTCACCTGACTTTACTTCTATCGAACCTCTCTGCTATTTTTCTTTTGTGCACTGATTTCGTCCTATCTGGCACCGTCATTGTCTTTTTCGTCCGGCCCCTTGGCGCCCAACTGATTGAACTGTCGGCTAAAAGTTGTTAGAGAACTTGTGTTCCACACTGCACACTATAATGGCGCCCTGCCGTGCCACGACGATGCGATGATCCGCCTGTGGTAATGGGCACCGTAATAATTGGGCCCTTTATTGTAGTTCTCATTATGAAGTCTAATTATGAATGCGCCTTCCATTCAAATGGCTATGCTGTATAGAGTGGGCCAGCACTTGTGCAGCACTCTGCTATTACCTATTAATCTTTTAATTTTGTTCCGCCATCGCCAGTGCTTCGAGGTGAGATTTTGATACATTTCGTGGTGTCTGAACTCGGCGTTATGTGTTCTGCACTAGTGCTAGAACTCTGTCTATCGACCGTGCGCCATCTTTTGCCCGTCTATAATTATTATCGGATCGGGTTACCGCGGGATTGTGCTAGCCTCGGTCAGGCAAGAAACGTGTGACCATTGTGTGCACGCAAGCGATATATGCCAGAAAGGGCAGACACACAACAATGCCCATTGCAATAACTCTGTCCAGCTCTATCTCTGCTTGTGTTATCTTATAGCGGCCCTTAGACTAATGGCACGTCAAATCAATCTCTTTCATCTATCTCTTTCTTGGTACCACTCAATCAAGATAAACTAAACTGCAGTCCTTAATTAAGCACATGTTTGGAACGACAATTAAAGTTCCCTGTTTCTGGTCAATCAGAAGAGGGCAGTAGAGTATACGTGCCCAATTTGTTGTTTATTATGACACAAATGTTTGTCCTTTAGGTGAGTGGTGAACAAATAATGTACAACTTTATTTGTGACCTGTTTTCAAATGGCATGAAAAACCACGGTTAGATATGGTTTTTCAGGTGAGAATCGTTTCCAGTTATAAAACAGTTTTTGAGAACAACAGCCATGAATGTTTTGGAAAGACAACAGCCGTTATGTCCACTGTTACATAAGACATTGAAAAGGGGGTGCATCACTAAAACAGTAATGATGACTTTAAAAAAAGAGAATATGCAAAAAACTTAAAATCGTGATTTGCAAAGTAGATTATCCTCTAGTAAAGCACTTTTCGTTGTAGTTCTGCGCCCATTGTTTATTTATACACTTTACAGCTTTAAGACTTGTGTGTGAGTCGTCATGATTATTTTATCGATTCATTAGTGTTGATAAGTTAGTTGTCTTGGAAGACGTCTACTTATATTGTGTGTTTTACAAACACCGACACTGTATGCTTTTTCCCGGTGTAAAGTAGTACCGCTCTCTAGAACAGGAAAGTGTGCACGTTTTGGCATTGTTGAACTTTCATTTGCTCTACAACTTTTCACTTTGCTCATTGCCTGTGTGTTGTGTTCGACTGACCCCACCATTCATTTGCCGGCAACCTGGTGGTCGTGTGCAGGCAAGGGGCAACAGGTCGAATGTCGAATCGTGATTGACATTGAGGTGATCTCCCTAGCACTCTATCCGCATTTGTTGACTTCTTCTCAATCACTGCAATTGCATATTGAGCATTAATTGCCTTTACTTAAGAGCAAGCTGGTTGTAGCATTTCAGCTGACTCTCTTGTGTTCTAGTCTACTTGTTCTCAATCAAAGGCAAACAAGTAGAGCTCAGGTCTTGGTCGCAGCTCTGGCCCCCGCTCCATCGACGGCCAATTTGATAGGATCAGCAGCCACTGGAAGGAGTTGGTCAAGGCGTAGCCAAGTTGACTTGCTCAGTGGCCAACTTGGTCACACTTGGCCTGCCCACTGCTCTTTCTCTTCCTTGCTCCCTCGCTCGCTCTCCAGCTCTCACCTGCCTTTTCTCTCTGCACACCTCAATTAGTGCTGTTGCTGCTGCTCGCTGAACAGTGCACCACGCTCTTCGCTTCTTCTCGCTTCTTCTTCTTCTGCAGATAGCAGGTTTTATTGATCTTGATTGCAGCTCTCTTTTCCTCTCTTCTCAGGCGAACGCTTAGCGGCTTCAGTCTTCGTCCAGTTGCTCTGGAGTGCACATCACACATCGCGCTCTTGCGTTGCTCAACTCGCACGACTCTACCGCACGATCGTGCCTTGTTCTTGATCACGACTCTGATCGGTCATTAGATCAAAGAGACACTGCAGTCGCTGAGCAGCAGCTTCCTCTGACGGTTCTTCAGCTTTGACTACGACTGCGACTACGACGACGACAAAGAATCCTCTGTTGGATCTGAATGACCGTCGAATCGTGTCTCGCCTGACACCCGATCGCGACTCAATCGATTAGCACCTTTTGGTGTCTGTGTCGAGTAGATCATGCCCAGACTTGGGTCACTCGGTGCCAATCACGACTTTACCGTTGGTCACTGACCAGACCATTGCCAGCCAGCACGTGTTCGTGCATCATCATCAACACTTGCCACTGTCACCACCACGTGTCTTCTCCTCTCTTTACCATCACCCATCGTCATCATTCACTTTACTTTACTTCTGTTCAACTTTCAATTTTAACTCCTATTCTTTAATTTCTGTTTCATCAGCAAGTTGATTTACTTTTGATTTTCTTTAACGATTCACTGTGAATCGATTTTAAACTTTTCTCCGGTTTCTTCTTATGTTAACTGCATTTAATTTTTAAAAATGCTGGCCTCAACACCGAATTTGCTGCAAATGTGCAGGTAAGCAAATTTATTGATTGCAATCTTTTGTTCTATGTTTTATTTTACCTAAAACTGCAAATTTAAAAACTCAGCAGTTTCTGATCAAGATCCATTGATTTCTTGATTACTATCTTTTTTGCGTTTTGTCAGAATTTATTCTTTCGTTTCGTATGATGTACAATATCATTTATAATTTAGTACATGCTGATGTTTTACTCGTTTTTAGCAGCAAATCTTAACTACAGTTTTAGAGTATCATTTTGAAGCTAAGATTTTTGTGTAAATTTGTCGATGAAACTGTTTAAAAATTCTCTACCCGCTTTATAAAAATTTGCATTTTTTGCCAGCACTTCTAGACTTCCTTTTCATTTCTTTTTTCTCGTCAATTCTCCTCCAGTATCTGTCAGTTTGTGACTGTTTGTCCTTGTGGTAATCCCTATCGTCTGCTTCATTCAGTTGTCTTAGCAGTTGTCGGTCTTCGATTAGGCTTCGACTGTGCCTTCTCCTGCCATCTGCTTCAGCTGTGTCAGGTATCACTTGGCCAGTGGCCGCGCGCCCTCCATCATATCCAGCTGAGCATCTTTCTTTCGTTCTTTGGCTCTCCTAATCAAGTGCCCACTGGTGCCATCGTTGATCGTTGAGCTGTGCAGTGGTAGGGGTTAAGCGGTTTGACAGGCTCAGCAGCCATCGCAGCCAGGCACTCTCCGTCGTCGCGGCTGCAGCGGCGATGCATCACCGGCCAATGCACACACACACTGCTTCTGTGCCTGCTGAGCTACTTCTGCTTGTGGTCAAAATCTTTGTGTTCTCTACTCAAAGTTTTTCTTCAACTATCTGCTGTTTGAAGAAAAAAAATAAAAAGAATATAAAACCACTTGCCGGAGAACAACATCGGTGTCCGCTCAATGTCAGCTCCATTACTTTCTGCTGCCACAAACAAACCAGCATTGATTTTTTGTATTCACTAAATTTACTACACACACACATGCATTTCTCGAGACGAGTGCACCAAAATTTATAGTCACCTGTTTAGTGGTTTGATGAATCGCAATCTCCGTCACCGAGTTGTAATTCTTTTCTTGCAAGGAAAGCATTTCACTCAAGTGATGCTCGTAAATAAAGCTCACTGTGACTGTCTCCGGCAGAAAGCACACACAGACACGAGAAGACAGAGGCAGTCAAGGCACACCGCCAATTGACACTTGCTGATTGAATCCTTCCTAATTTATTGACTTGGTTTGCCTGTTTAGCCTGCTTCAAAGTGAAGACATTGCGCTTAATTTGTCGTGCTCAATTTGTCGGTGTCGCGCAAGGCCACCGGCTAAGTTGCAAGTCATCAGCTTCAGCAGCTGATTTCACCTGTTCATGACTGGCCTACTCAAAAGCACTTTAGTTTTTCAAGTGCAGAGGCGAAAAACTGCAAGCAATGTTTTAAAAAAGGACCTCTTTAGGTCGTATATCACCTTCTTATCAGCTACTGACAAGCTGATTTAGGCTCCAGTCAAAAACTACTAGTCGCACGTCGAGAATATATTCAATTTAAATTTATTGTTGATTTTTTCAAGAGCGTATGCCGGATTCTGGCTGTCCCATACAGTCATTGAAACTCTTGTTCAACGACCAACTGTTGCATTGTTTTAATAAATCACCTGACAGTTTCTTGCTACTGATAATTTTATTTTTAAAGCAAAAATACAGTTTGTAAACTAAAACATATTTTTAGAAGCATCTAAGCAAGGTGGACGCCTATTTTTATGTTTTGCTCTGCTATGAGTTCAATTGAAGCAGTTGTTGATTGTTTGATTTACTCATCTGTTGACTTTCCGCAAAGTCAATTTTCTCCTCCAGTTGTTCAGTGCCAATCATCATTATTGATTGGATATCGATTATTAGTGGTTTTGTCTTGTGATGATTTTGAACGTAAACAACCGCACGCTTGCTCACCCAACTTCAGAGCATTCAGTGGAACGGACTTTATGCGGCGAAATGCACTTTTTTTCTGACCATTGTCTTTGTGCTTCCCCACAAGACAGTGTTGATGATTAATCTGTGCACAAACACAGTGCGTTTGCCTCGATGTCCTCTCGTTGTCACAGCCAATCGGCACTGTAATTGGAGCAACTTGTATGCAATTCAGTGAGCAGCCACAGCGGCGGCTACCTTCAGAGGAACTTTGCCGATTCCGACAAAAGAATTTGCCGACCAATTTGGCCACCGCCATCAGCAGTGTGAGCTCAAACACTACAAAGGGCACTTTCTATGCGCGATTCAGCAAATGCCTTCATTGGCTGTCTTTTCTCCTTTCCAGTGCCTCTGTTTGTTTGCTTTGTTATTGATTATTGCGTGATTTGCGCCATTATTTCTCTTGTGGACGCGATCACACAGCCTCTTCTGAGACTGTATGGCGGTATAACGAGCTGCCAACGAGGAATTGTGATGATTGCCTCACTGCTCGCCAATTGCTGCCTGACATTGAAATTGCTCTATATGACCGCCTTGTGTGATGAGTGCCGCAATTACTATGACCACAAATTGATTTCCTCGCGGATGGATCTTAATTCGCCAGCAATCACAGCGCTGCCTTTTTAGGTGCTGACTTGTTGAAGAAGAGATGTGGTTTTCAATAATACGACTGCGGCGTGTTTCTATCAGCTGCAACTCAATAAGATCTGCCGTTCGCTGTTGGTTGCAGCCATTGTTGCCACGCACAGTGTGCTAATTGCATGTTAGCTTTACATCTGCATTGTCTTCGATTGCAGTAGCACCAACTGTGAAGGCTTGTTGTCATTTGTCTGTCGTGTGCCAGTTTCCACTTACCTGTCTTTATTTGTTATTGCCAAAATAATTAATAAACAGCAAAGAACAGTGGGCAATTGTAAGTTCACATTGGTTTCAGTCAGCTGGACAGGTGCAAAGGATCACGATCATGTCTGTATTGCGCCACTGAAACTTCTGCTGAAGACTTTGTTTTTTCAAGTGCGCCACTCACTTGACTGCTGGACGCTGGTTCATTCAATTTGTCCCATGGCTAGTGAATTGCCTCTTTGGCTGTCTGTGAATCTCACAGAGTTGTAATGGCCGCTAATTGCAACCTTATTGCTCTGTGACGGTAATTAAAAATGCACAGCTATTTTTATTTACCAACCTGCCTGCCCTGACGCATCATGCACCACCGTCGACTGCCCTTTATTTTCCTTCAAATTGATTTATCTTTAACCAATCGATGTATCGATTTGAATTGGGCAAACAATTAAAGACGCTGCTGCACTAATCGCAACAGTAATAAATCAATTTTAATTTGTCCGATTAAGTCAAACATTTGTTTGCCTGGTAGTAGATGTGAATTGCTCAGGTGGCTCACTGGTGGAAGCATCTTCCCTGGGTGATTGATCGAGCATCGACTGTTTCCAATGGCACTGCACGGATAGATGCAACTACCGCCGCCACTAGAAGCAGCAGATTAGTAGACCTCATAGACATTTGATTTGACTCTCGGTGTGTGGCATCACTCTGAAGTCGCCTGGCACTGGGCAGCCAATTAATTTAGCGCTTTTTCCTTTTTGTTTTGACAATATTTTCACTAACCACTCTCTTCTACTTTTCTTTCATTGCAGCAGTTTCGACGCCACCAAGTCGACTAAAGGCGCCTCTAAACTGCGTCGCGACCTAATCAACTCCGAGATCGCCAACTTGCGCGACCTCTTGCCGCTGCCATCGTCCACCCGCCAACGACTGTCCCAATTGCAGCTGATGGCACTGGTTTGCGTCTACGTGCGTAAGGCCAACTACTTTCAACACGGTAAGTCATTGTAAACTGTGATGGCTCCTTCCTTCCTTGAATCACCACTAGGACTGTTTGGTCTGTCCACATTACTACCACTCGCTGGTCGCTGGTCGAGTTCAATAGCCAAGGTAGTGAATGAACTCGCACACACTCTCGGGGACGCCCCGTCGATTACCAGACAGACGGAAAGACGGAGAGAAAAGAGGGAGAGGAAGACTTCTCCAGGTAGTGTCAGCAGCGATCGATGCTTCTGAAGTTCATTGAAAGATCATGTCATCTCGGTGATCGACACGTTGTCCGTTTCTTTGACTTCTCTCAGTTCTGGTCGGTTCTTCTGCTCCTTTCGCTCTGTCTCTCCACTAATCGCCGGCTTTGTCTGATTAGCCGTTTTTCTGATCACCGAGTTTGAGCAGCCAGTCAGTGCAAATGTCAAACTTTCCATCTTTTGGCTTAATCTATTTTCTACGTGTCTATCATGCGCTGCAGTCAGTTGTAGCGCCAGTTGATTTGACATTTTGGTATTTGCGTTGTCTGTAGAGCGCACAGCACTTTTCAATGAGTAGCATTTGCATTTGGACGGTAGTGATTTTTCTAGACTTCACATTCAAGACACCACTCTGTTTACTTGGAGTGAAAAGTGAAACTGAACATAATCCAGTAGGGTTACAGTGTGAGGAGAGCATCGCCTTGAATAAAACATAAGACAGTGCGCACAGTGAGGCAGCACTGTGTTGGCCACTTCAGTAGTGCCACTTCGGGACGCTTCAGACATTGAGCTATGACGGTCGATCTATTGTCCCTCACTGACAGCTGATAAGGTCAATACCTTGTCTGACCGAGCTTGGTGCACTGCAGCTAGCAGCCAACCTGCTGCCAGCACTGCTTGAGTGCAATCTCCATTGCGTCCGGTAATGATGTGGCCAGTGAAACAGGCAAGTGGACGATGCGGTCACACAATGGGTGCAGGCAACTTCTGGTGGAAAAGTTGCCTTACTGCCGGTAAATTAGCCAGTTTCACCATAAGCCACTCGAGACTGTCAGCTGTTTTGTTAGCAAGGTATGCATTTTTGACCAGTTCTCTCTTTGCTAATGGCTAACAGTGATGGAATCAAGCTCTAATTGAAATGGCGGCAGATTGCGCCCCTGAGAGAGAAAGCCATCATTTATGCAAATGATTGCTTGCGCCAAAGCTTAAAAGTTTGCGTCTCTCTCTCTCTCTCTCTCTCTCTCTCTCTCTCTCTCTCTCTCTCTCTCT
>JAALOO010000259.1_pt1 | contig 49338 bp, 38 predicted proteins | sample 7257641 | NCBI WGS metagenome assembly JAALOO01 (sample SAMN14085613, study PRJNA598686) | mite metagenome | biome: ENVO:01001000; feature: ENVO:01001002; material: ENVO:01001226; isolation source: single female mite from University of Michigan culture on fish food culture... ...
CTCTCTCTCTCTCTCTCTCTCTCTCTCTCTCTCTCTCTCTCTCTCTCTCGGTGTTCACCCACTCAGTTTGTGCCTTGTCTGCCGGTAGTGTCTTCCTTCTGCGACTGTTTGTAGTGGCGGCGTCTTGCAAGTACTGCTGCTAGTCTCCCTGTCCTCTTCGCTTCTTCTTCTTTTTCTTCTTCCTCCTCATCCTGGCAGCAGACCCTCAGCAGCAGCAGCAACCTCCGCATAGTTTGCCAGGCACGCAAACCTTGCTGGTTGCCTGCCTGCCTGCCTGCCACTACTCTTTGCTGGTTGGGTAGCGCGCCTAGCCTAGCGTCTGCCTGGCAATAGCCTCTCCACACTGACACATACACAACAGGAACAGCAGCAGGAGGAGAAGTAGCAGTCCAGCTAGTGTTTTCCTGCTGCCTGAACAGTTTCAGCAGTCCGAGTTGGACACTTTGCTGCCAAGTGATTTCTTTTCCTTCTTCTTCTTCTTCCTCCTCAGCAAAGTTGCAGACTGGCAACGACTGCGGCCAACCGTGCACACCACACAGCCAGCTGCGGCTGCAATGCTCTCTCACTGAAACGTACCAAATTTCCGGTTACCTTGTTCGCTCCTTATCACTAGCGCCTGTTGACAACAGAACACACAGTAAAGATGGGGTTTACCACCACCACCACCACTACCAGCAACTCTCAACCGACAACTCACCACCACCGTTACCACCACCATCTTCATCCTCATCAACTAAACTACCTTTGCTTTATAATCTTCTTACTGTCTGTTTTCGGCTGTCATCTGCTACTTGTCATCGGATCGGCGCTGCACGGCATCATTAGCCACTGCTACTACTGTCATCCTAGCCACTTGCCGATGTGGATTCACCTCAAACCTCTTAGTATGTAGCTATATTTTATATGCGTCGTTGACATCATCACATCGACAGCCGTTCACCACGGTTGTTCTTGCATTTTAGCTTTGTGATCGTCCACTGTAAACTGAACAACTTCAAAATGTAATTTCCAAACTGTACTGGCGCCTGTTTAAAAACTATTTTTAAGATAGTTGAAATTGACACATGATTGTCACAGTAATGGAGATGTTAGTTAGTCTGACAAAGCGCTTTGTTTTCTTTACTCACACTTTTCTGGTGAAATGCCGAAACGACTGGCAAAGTGTCATCATCATACTTGCTCTGCTTATAAACTTGTTTAGGGACATTTACTTGATTATAGAAACCAGAAAAAAATTTGAAGAACGCCAAAATCAACTTTATTACTACTAGTCAATTAACTTTTTATTAAACAATACTAAAATGTGCGGTATGTTTATTAATTAAAGTTTTAAGCGCGCAATTTAAAAAACAAAATTTTTAATAGTTTCATTGTATAAATATGTGATATTTTGCATAAAGAAAAAGTTAATCAAGTCGTCGAATCGGTACATTTCTTGTTATGGTTTCACCTCTCTGAAAATAAAAAAACGTCAAAAACTGTTTGAATTTGCATTGAAATGTATTGACAGGCGGGCAGAGAACTGTCTATTACTTGCAACAAAAATGTGTTAGAAGCAGATAGGAGCACTGTGCACGCCTGTCAAAACATTTCAATGCAAATCTAAACAATTTTTACGCCATTTTAAAACTTTAAAAAATGTGGTTATTTCAAGTAATACACTGATTTGTTCATCTTGACAAGTTTAATCTACATGCAAAGTATCAGGTTCTAACTTTTAATTTGATAAACCCTTGACACTTGCATAGCTTTTCTAGTGCAACTGAAAGAAAATTTTAACTAATGTTGGTTTTACTGCATTACACATTTTTAAAAGTTTGTACATTTTAACTTTTCGAAAAGTTGACAAATCTAATTTAAAAACACAAAATAGTATTCTAAATCAGTTTTTAAACACAAAAAACGTTTTTTATTAAAATAACTCAACTTTAATTAATTATATTGACAAAAATTGTTTAAAAAAAATAAAAAATATTTTTAACAATAAAATTGAATACTCAAAAGTTGTTTTATTTAACAACAATAGTAGCGGCCACCAGGCCGCTGGTGACGTAGCTTTGCTCACGCGAAGTTCGAAACCTTTGTAAATGCTTTATAAGCTGCTCCCTCTACCATTAAAAGTCAGTCTGGACTACGTCATGCTTGTAAATCTCTCCGCGCGCCGCGTTACCAAACCGCTTCTCAATATTTTAATTTATTGGGTTTTAGATAAACATTTAAAAAATTGTTTAAATTATAAAAAATTATAAAAATGTTTGTTAATTTTTTTCAAACTAATATTTATGTTGATAAATTAAACTTAAAAAATTAAATTTGTTTTTAACTGTGTAAAAAATCAATACTTTTGCCTAGCAACGTTATTTTGTTCAGATAATGTTTTTTGTAAAATTTTTCACAAGCGGCTAGAGAGTAACATATTGCAAGACAATTGTTTTAATACCACTTCAATGTTATTGCGTTTTACTGTCATGCATTTAAAACTAGCTATTATATGCATATTCATAAATACCTATAAAGAAGGCCCTTAAGTGGCACGCTCAATACTGTTTCAAGTGTGTATGAGTATTTAGGCTAGCATACATTTGACAAGCAAATGGGTAAAATGATTGCAACACTTAAAAAAGACAACACCATTTTACATAAGGAGCAATTGAGCAATTCGAACATTGACGATGTATGTGCATGTCTTATTTTGTTTGCAGCTGCTGTAATTTACACAGTTTTCTATTTTAGAGTAGAGCGCATTTCTTATTACTAAAATACTAATTGCAAATTATATCATTTTTGTACAGCAATTATAACATTTTCAGCCAACTGGTTTCAACCAGTCAGTATTTTCTCTGCAATTAACATCAGTTTATTTTTGTCGACGTTATGCTATTGATTATACAATTGACTAATATCAGAAAATTTACAAACACAACTTTATTTTTTAATGTTTACAGCAACTAACAGTGAAAACAAAATCAACATTTATGTTTGCTGTTTTATCATCTAAATCTTATATTTTTTGTTTTATTTGGTGATTTTTTATACTTTGTTTAATAACACAACATTTCACTTAAAAATTTCATCTTGTTATAACAGTCATCTTGTCCTTCTTCTCCTTTTTAAATCATCTAACATCCGCATAACCGCTACTTGTCTACTGCAAAAAGTAATTCCAATGCAAACGTAAGTAAAACAGCAAAAATACATTTGCATTAACTTTTATGTGGTAGAGCAGTAAGCACAAATGTAGTATTGGAAAATAAAACATAAATGGTCATTTTTATTGCAAAAAACGCCACAATTGTTGCCGCAAATAAAAAAAACGAAAAAGTTGAGCAAAACAGACCAAAAAGCTAAAAGGCAGATAAAAGGGAAAAACTAAACAGAATAAAGCGGTAAAAACAATTACCAGTGGTGACTTAACTCTCTAAAACACACAGACACAGACATGCAGACACACTCACTAACCTCATTTTATCATTCACCCCCTGTGCACCAACAAACCAACCAACCAACCAACTGCACCCAACCGACCCCCACCAAACGTGTACCACAGATGTTGGCTCTCTTTGGCGAACATCAAGTTCGAGCACGAAAACGAAGCAAAGCAGCCAGAACAGAACAGCCGGATTGCCAATTGCCCCAAAGAGTGAACCACGGTAGCACCAGTCGGTGTGTTTGCAGTGCAGGACGGCGGCTTTGCACCCTTTCAAAGTTTCAGCGCCAACACCACAACTACTACTGCACGGTCGCTGCTGAAGTCGCTACAGGGCAATTGCAATTGGTGGTGATGATGCAATTGAGAAAGAGGGACCACCGTCTCCGCCAACCTATTGGCAGCACCAACAACAACAACAACTTTCAGTGCGACAACAAAAAGGACCAAAGTGACTACAGTGATGAGCATCTGCAGCAGCAGCAGCAGCGGTCAGTACTACCACAGTGGACAAACCGTTGTTCCCATTTCGTTTTCCTCTTTTCCCCGTGTTCAGCACCATTGCCACCACCGCTGGCAATGGTGAACTCATGAGGAGGCCAATTTGTTTGCAATCATTCGAGCAGAGAAAAGGCCGACAAATAGATAGAGTGAGTAAACGCAAAAAACCGAAAAAAGAACGGCCAAAACAGACAGCTTAAACAGACACTACCAACTTGACCGGTAGTTTTTATCGGTTCTTTTTTGTTGCCGTTGCTATTGTCGTTGTCCATTGAAAACGACACACATTTACGAAAACAGCCTTTTACTGTTTGAAATGGCAGTGCAAAGACAACAGCACCAAAACTACACAAATGTTTTCTAATTTCAATCCTTTACTATTATTATTCTTATTTCCCACTCACTCACTCACACACGCCAATATAAAAATCGCCAGAAAATGACTTACCAATATACGGCCTCACTAATATACGTTTAAAAGTCCAAAAATAGAAAAAATAAGTGACAATGCAAATCAAGCTGAATGTCGCTGAAATGTGATCAATTACTCGGTCGATTGATTATGTCATTTGCCCATACACACACACACACTCACACAATAAATGACGCGTAGTCATTTGCATAAACACACACACAACATCATCAACCGAACTAAGAGATCTTTTTCAAAAAAGAAAACGATAATTAAGATCGATCTATTGACTATTGATTGCTACCAGTCACCCACACAACTGGACGATCGATTTCTCCCTTTAAAAACTCCTTCTTTCAACCACAGACTGAACACTACAGAGCATTACAGAGCATTTTCCCCCGTTTCTTCCTCTACTTTTATTTTTCATTTTTACCTTTTTGCCCTTTTGCCTCCCCCATCCTTTCTCCCTTTTTAAAATGAGTCCATTTTATTTAGTTGACACCGTCCACTTGGTCGGTGAGAATGAGTTGAACGGGTGAACACTTGATAGCCACGGAATCACAGATCTGGTCAGGCAACCGTAGACGTTGCTGCCATGAGCACCACCATAACCATCCATTCATTTCACATCTGCATCATCACTTCTATCGTCATGCCTATCATCATCATCATCATCATAATATCATTTACACATTCTCCATTTTTCATCTGCAGTCAGTCCTCTCTATCATTTTTCCCATTTGATCATCACTAATCACATTGCTGCATTGTCGACTGTTTGCCCAACTTCTGACAACTAAATCAGGAAAGTCGTATTTGTGAAACCACTGAAAGCTATTAGACAGTGACAATAAGATTGTCTTATGATTACTTTATTTCAATAATTAGTGCGTAAAAGCAACTAATTACGCAACATTGACCAAACATGCCAATTTTACAGCTAAGAAATACTACCAGTCAAAAGTGTTCTACTCAGAGGAAACACCAAACAGCAAACAGCTCAGAGAAAACAGAATGAAATTACGACTAATATCATTGCGTTTGCTAAACATCTTACAGCTAATGCAATTAATTGAGTAAAATGTGACTGTTAAAAAAAACAACAACTTCTACGCATAAATCGGAAAAAAATTGAGTCACAACACAAAAGCGGGTTACTCGTTGTTCGGTGGACGCTTCAGTTGCTGCCGTTGCCCCCCCTTAAATGAAGCCATTATTTAGATTTCATTTGAGTTAATTATCCAATTAAACGAAGTTTCCCCTTCCCTCACTTTCCTCACTTTCCTCACTTTCTTCTGTCCACATTTGGAACTTCTTTTTTCGGTCATTTGTACTCCATTTACCAGCGGAGCGAAACAAACACACAACTTTTTTTTGTAAAGAAAGGAAATGACAGTTGCACAGTTGAAAGGGTGCGCTCGCTGGGTGAGACGTCGTCGTAGTCGTTGAAAAAGAAAACGTCGCACTCTGCTTATCATATAGCGCCGACAATCAATGAGTGAGTGAGTGAGTGAAGCAGCCCGAGTCTAGCCGACGGCGTTCATCAAACCACGCTCTTGTCAGGCCTGTTGTCACAGTCATTTGGCCGCCGCTGGTGTTGCTGATGTTGCATTTTGTTCCCCTGCCGTCCTTCTTTTCCCTATCTCATTTAGTGCCGCTCATTGCCGCTTTCTACCCATTACTTCCTTTTCACCCTCTTCCTCTTTCCTCCTCTGCCTTCTCCTTCTGCTTCAATTCATCTATCTTTCTATTAATTAGTGCCCTGTCCAATTAACACGTAAATGCCATTCGGGACGCTGACTTTTGAGAGAGAAAGAGAGAGAGAGAGAGGCACCCCGACTAGTCACATACTAGTCGGCGTGACTGGTAATGAGGGAAAGCTGCTATTCCTGTTTATGCTGCTTCTGCTGCTGCTGATGTTGCTGTTGTAGCGCTTGTGCAAAGCTGGTGCCGCTCAACTCAAAGCCGAGCACTGGAGCACCCTTAGCCCACGCTGAGCCCTTACAAACCCTCGCATAAACCAACCAGCCAACCAGCCAAGCAAGCAAAAGCAAAAGCAAAAGCAAACCAGCAAAAAGAAATAAAAAGAGGAAGGAGAGATAACTAGTGAAAGCAAAGCAAAGGCAACAACGACCACCACCAATACCACGGCAGACACTGTCCTCATTTTAATGAGCTCAATCATAGTTGAGCAAAAACAGAAAAGCCAGTGAATTAGAGGAAAGGAAAAGAGGAGAAGAAAAAGCAAAAAAAGAGAAACAGAAAATCAAACAAGCAGCCTACTACTACTACTACAACTAGCAGGCTAAATAGACATGTATGATAGACCAGCTGCAGAGGATCACTGCTGCTGCTGCGACTAAAGTGATAAACAACAGTCACCAGCAACAAACAACACAGCAGAAAATGCTGCGTACAAAAGTTGCCAAAGCAGTAGTAGCACTCAGCAGTGCCGAGTGGCCTGAGAAAACATAAGTGATAAAACACAATCGCGGCGCAACTTGGCCAAAGGAAGAGGAGGAGGAGGAGAAGGAGAAGGAGAAAAAGAAGGGCAGTTAAGTTACAACAGCAGACAGTGCCGGCAAGTGATGATAATAACAGTGCTCTTTCAGGGCTCTCTCTCTCTCTCTCCACTCTTCTCTTTCTGTTTTTGACTGCCCGTAATGTGCAGAATACTAATGAGTGCCAGAGAGAAACACGCAACAACAACAACAACTACTACTACTACTACTACAACTGCAGCAGCAGCAACAACATCCAAAAATGCTTTGCCTGCTAGCTTTTAAATGAACAACAAAAACGACAGCAGACACAAAACAAAAACAAAAACAACAGCAGCAGCAAGGGCAGCAGCAGCCACTGGTGCATTAGAAAACGGCAATTAGTGCGCTACTGTCCGGCAATCAATCAATCAGTTGCGGGAGGCAAATGATGTTGAGTCGGTGGCTGTCATCCCTTGCCACTCAACTCTTTAAAAACTATATCCTGTTTTGCTGCTCCTGCTTTATTGTCTACCTATTGTTCAAAACCAAAACAACCGGAAAAAAACAACATTAACTTAATATTTGCAGTTGAACATTTGGTTAACTGCCGCCTAAAATAATACCACCAACTATTGATTGAAGTGTGCAGCAGTATATGCAGCAGTAGTGCACTGGTACAGTTCGCTCAGTTTGACTCTTTTCTCTTTTGAGTTGAGAGTTTTTCTTTCTAAAATTTAACAAAATTTAAAAACCATAAAGCAAAGAAGAAAAAGAACTATGCCGTGACTAGAGTAGTGTGTCACAGTAAGCTGGGGCGGCAGTAGTAGTAGTAGTAGTAGTAGTAGTAGTAGTAGTAGTGTATTGGCGGTGGTGTTCGGTGCTTAACGCAAATGCACACAGCCAGTTACAGTTTTGAGCTTTGAGCACTCTCACTCTCTCTCTCTCTCTCTCTCTCTCTCTCTCTCTCTCCCTTGCTCTAGGCTCTCACTGTACTGGTGTTGTGTGGGCAAGTGATTCAATGAAGGAAGGAAGGAAGGAAAGGAGAGAGTGTGAGGACGGAGAGATGAATGCACCGAAACGATCTCTTGTCTTGAAGCGCCGTCGTTGCCGTCTTTGCTGCCGTCGCCAGCAGCAGCAGCCAGTTATGGAGCACGGCCATTTGTCACAAGGTACCGCACCGACACACACCAACAAGCACACACACCGAAAAACCGAGAGACCGACAGACAGACAGGCACAACACACACACACACATTCAACGATAGACACTTGCCGGCACACACAAACAGAGAGTATTGACAGGAGCAGCAAGCAGGCTGAACAAAACTAACAACCCGAGATGAAGGAACAGAAACCAGGCAAGGCAAGGCAAGGCAAGGCAGGCCATAAACACAGGCTGCAAAAACTAGCTGTGTGCTAGCATTGTTCTCCCCCTGCTCACTGCCTCAAAGTTCTCCTTCTCCTGGCTTGTCTTTGATGCACGTTTTGAGAAATGGTCCGACAACTGACACCGTCGACACCAGTCGTTGCCGTTGCTGGTGCTGGTGGTGGCAGTGGTGAAATGGCGACGACAGGCGAAATAAAAGTAGGCTGCAACCGACGCCGACATTACCACTAAGACCATTACAAACACTAGACCGAGAAGACCGAGGTGTGTTGCTGCTGCTGCTGCTGTTGTGGTAATCCATCATGAATATTAACTAAAACAGCCACGGGCACAGGGCAAGTAAAAACAAAACAAATAGAAAAGAACGAAAAAGCGAAAAGATGAAAATAGCAAATGAATAAAGATAACACAACAACAGCAGTAGTGGCAGTCGTTTTGTCCTCTCAAAACAGTGATCAGCATTTTAGTAGTTTAATGAACAATGAAATTGGGTGCATCTGTGCATATATCTGTGTGTGTCAATCATTTTAAAAGAGACAGTTGAGTAGGCGATTTTCAAAAAAAACTCAAATCAGTATTGTCATTTCAAAATTTTATAGTAGCAATCAAAAAAAGTAAAAACAAACAGATTTTTGGTATTTTGTTTTTTCTTATCATTTTGGCTCTCAAATTAAGACAGCACATGTATCGGTCCACTGGGATTACACTTGCGTCAAAGTGGGCAGTCAAGTCGTCAGAGCGACAGCAAACTGGCGAAAAAGGAAAAAAGCAGGCAGTAAAGTCCACCAAATGAATGTGAACATTAGTGTTGAGCTCAATCCAAAATCGAGTGCGTGTCCATTTTCCAATTGCGTTCATCCTTTTCCTCTTCTCCGTTTCCTACTTTCTTTTCTTTTTATTCAGTTTTTTCCTGCTCCTTTTCTTCTTTTTTAACTTCCGTGGGCCGTTACTGGCAAACAGTACTACTCCAATGCTTATCACCCATTAGTCACTGTCACGGTAATCGTTTCACTGTCTTCTAGTGCAATCCTCTCTAGGAACACTCACAAATAAATCATATCTGCACACTGCCGCCAACTGTCAGACGTTCAAACTGTTGTGCACTTTTCTAGCCTTTTTGTCTATTTCTTCATTTGCCTTCAATTGCTAAAACATTCTGTGTGCTGGTTTGTTGTAGCTTAAAAGTAAATGAGACGAGTGGTGTGGAAAAAATAATATCTTTTTTCACCAAGACAAGACAATGAGAACATTATCAACCTATTCTCAGTGACACTTACGTTCAATTGCTGTAATCATTGCAGGCGGGGAGCAAATGTGTTAAAAACGGAAAAAACAAAGAAAATTATAGCTTATTTATACACAAAACTGGCAATGTAGTTCCAAAATTTACTAAAATAAAGTTAGCATAAAAATCAAATTTAATATTTGTTTTTTATTTATATGATTCAAACAAAAATCCAAATTAAAAACATTTTAACTAGTATATTTGACAAAAAGTTTATGTTTTAAAATAAAAAATCATTTATAAATTTAAAAATTTGTTAAATTTTTAAAATTTAGTGCAATTTTTGACATTTTTATTGCTTTTCGTTGCCACAAACAATTATGTTGACAGTTTACAAAATTTAAGAACATTAACCTGCCTAAAATGTGACAGCATTTGTGACTCAATAATATTCCAATTAAGTATAACAGCAAAAACTTGACCTAATAATGAAAAAAAGTGTATAGAAGTGTTTCAGCAAACAAACGACGCTGCGAATTTTGATAGTTTTCCTGCACGTCAAACACACCGGCTACTAACTGACTGACTACTTTCTATTGCATTCCATGGCACGCATGTGGGCCTTGTTTGTGTGTGCTCTATTTAGGGAACACAGTTTTATTGAAAAACCCCGCTCTCTACACTTCTGTCACCTTCGACCAAGTGGGCGCCCGGTGAATGCATCAAAACAAAACAAAAACGGCACAAGTCACAATGCAATGACGACTGCTGTCCTGGTGCCCTAACATTAAATTCCGGTCACATAGTTCTCGACTATTGTGATGGCAATAAAAAGCACCGTTTGAGGCGCAGTGCAGGCTTGGCTTGCCAACAACAGCTAACACAATAAAAAAAGAAGAAAAAGAGGAACAACAAATATGAGCTCACAAAAGGCTGGCCAATACAAATACCAAAAAGTACAATCATAATGCAGTGCAGTGAAGCAGCCCAAAACAAAAGTGACGGCGTTGGAGCGTCTACTTTCACTTTTTGTTTTTCTCATTAAAGCAAAGAAATCAATTAAAACCGTTTTTCTCTCTAAAACCGTATTCCAGTTGTTGGTATTTGTGATTACAAACAAAGGTTCAGGCATAAAAAGCGGTCTACAAAAAGCATTGGCTAAATTGCTTTCTTTTAATCAAAAGTGTCACTAGGCAGGTGGAGGCCACACACACGCAGTCACAGAGACGGCAGCAACTGCAAGAACAGCAAAGCAATTAGCCACTTCATTAATTACCGCTGATAACAATCAACTGTGACACCTTGAAATAGAGAAATGAAGCCAATTTGCCGGCAGTGTTATAAACACCATCAACCCTGCACGAGTACACAAGCAAAACTGGCACACTTACTGTCCGCAGTTTAACTAATGATCATTTGCAAACTAATATTACGTTGCCAGTTTCAGTACGGCGTCTTTGTCAGTGTGTTTGCAAACAGCATGTGCACTTTTTGTGCTCACTTTCCACTTCTCTCCACTTCTGCCTTGCACCATTCCCTTTCAGTGTGGCAGTTATTTATCAATTTCTTTCTAATCCACTTCATGTCTTCTTCACTCATTTTTTCATTCACTCCTTCATTTACCCATTAATTCACTCGATTTTTCTTCTTTTGCAATCTCCCATTTTTGCATTGCTCCATTTGTCCACCAACCGACTGTGACCTTTTTCCCATTCCCTCTTTTCAGTTTTTCGTTTTCCCCTTCCTGTTGTGATCCAGTTTTAGGTTTTCAGTTTAGCGTTTTTACTAACTTTCTTTATCTTTGAATTGACAGCTATTTTCTATCATTGCTTACTGTCTCTATTACTTTATTTTCATCGTTCATTCTCCCACTTATATGCAACCCATCGAGTTTATTATTTCCCTCCAGTTTTCAATTTTCCGGTTTTATTTTATTCACAATTACCTTCCGTTTTTACTCCCGACAACTTTATCTATGTTTTTTCTTTTGTTGCAAATTCCAGTTATATATTTTTCACCTCACATTACATTTTATGTTTTCTGGTTTTTGTTGCATTCTTTTTTTGTCACACAGCATCTTCATCATCCTAATTACTGCCCCACTGACGGGTAGATAGCAAACGACACTGAACATTCATAAAAAACGACTTTTCCTTAAAACTGGGAATTTTATATCTTAATTTAACGCATATAATAAGGTTTTAACTATAGAAACAAACAACGGGGTTTTCATTCTTTTTTTATCAGCAACAATCGACAATGGCAGCCATTTTTGTTCATTTTTTATTTCATTTTTTACTTTTATATAAATCATTTTCATCATCATCAATTGTAGTTTTAATTAAATTTATAAAACCATTTAATTTTCACAACGTACTAGCAAATTGACATTAACTTGCAACATCAAACTAAGCAATTTAACCATATTAACAATTGGCAAATACAAATGTTGTTGTTTCATTTTTTTCATTTTTTTAAATTTGTAAACTAAAATTAACTTTTGCCATACTCAAATACAATTTAAATTTTAATTTTAACTTTTTAGCTAATCTTTTTAAAATTTTGTTTTTAAAATGCATTTATTCTTTATCCCCTCTCTCCAATTATAATTTCAAAACATTTAAATGTAGATCAATAACTGATTTCACACAATTAAGAAAGTTTAAAGTTACTTATTTTAAGCATTAAAAGTAAATTTTACTTTTTTGCACAAAACACAACGTCTTCAATTAGTAAACACAAGTTTAATGCTAAATCAAAAGCTCAACTTGTTGTAGATTATAATTATTAAATGTAAATAAATTAGTTTAATAGGCATTTTATTTAATATTTTTAAATTAATTTTTAGACATTTATACAAGTTTCATTTAAAACAATGATGTTTACCCAAATCTAATTTTTAACTGGCCGCAGCGTATATTTACCTCGGAATTAGTAAAAGATAGATTGGTAAACATTGTTATGTACATAAATAAAACGTTTTTATATCAATTTTATTTTTTGTTAGTTTGTTTTTATTAAAAAATGTCTTCCAATGGATAATATGTTAAAAGTTGCAAACATAGTTTGCAGCCAAATGTACTGTAAATAGCTTTTGCAATGAAAATGTAGATTTTAGTAAACAAGTTGTTATTTAAACCATTTTTCTACTAGCCTGAAGTCGTTCACTGACCGGGCACCAATTGTGTATCTCAGAGCAATATTTAAGGAACCAATTGAGTTCTTGATTGCTGCGTCCCTTTTGTGGTAAATGTGACAAGTGACCAGTCATCACTTAGTTATGTGTCTACTCTGACACTCTACTTCACTCCATCTTGGCTAGCAAGTGGACCACCCTTAGAGTAGTAACTTCCTCATATTTAGTCTCGTTTTCTTTCTCTGTCTTTTTATGTGCATGAAGTGTGTGTAAATACTGTACAGCTACCATTTATGTTCTCTAAATGCTAGTACAAAACTCTAGCAACTTAAGTGTATGTCGAGCAATATTTGATTATTGTACGCTTCTCTGCGTGTAGATTAGTTTATTTGTCTACTTTTACTAATAGTTTTTATTTACTGTTTTTATGTACAAAAAGTTTTTTGTACTTGTTTTTATTTTATATATAAAATATAGAAAAAATATTTCTACACTTGTTTAGTTATTTTGCAACTGTTGTGAACGTAACTAAAATGATGTAAATGATTTTATTTTTATTTTAAAAATGAAAACACGATTGTATTCAAATGGCAATAAACAAGATTTACTAAAATTTAAAACATTTTAGTGCATTGATAATTAAAAATAATAGTATCATATAGTTAAAAACATTTTTACTTTATTTACGAAAAATTTTAAATTATAAGCAACGTTTTACTTATTTGCCAACTTTGTTATTTGTTTAAATTGTGCATAAAAATTAAAAAATTATATTGCAAAAGTTGCTAAAAAATTATGTCAATATCAATTTGCATTCATATTTTTTTCTTGATTTGTAGTAAATTATTGCATCATGTCCATCTTTAGATTGGCAGTAATGGTCTCAACCGCCTTTGATCAGATCTAACGATTCCACCGGCTACTCCTTCTCCTCAAATAACTCATTCCGTCTTTTTGATTTCGACCCATACTTCTACGCTCTTGTAATTGCTCTCTCTCTCTCACTTTAAACATATCCCTAAATACTTGATCCAAACATATTTTGATAACACACACATATAACTTGATTTTTATATACTGGGCTAATCCGCTAGGTTTGCCCTGAAATCAATGCTGTGAAAAAACACCTACTCTACGCTACAACATCCAGACATACGTACACTAACACACACACACTACTTAAGCACACTTAAACACACACTTAAGCACAGACATTTACAAAACACACACACACACACACACCTTGTTCACATGCGACAGTTAATCCATTTCTGTCTGACGCACTTTAAACGAAGCAACTCAAGAACAAATCTTCTTCATTTGCCTCCACTTCAACCGCACTTAGAGGATGTTCTAAACAAAAGCGACCACTTAGCACCACACACAGCATTGTTTGCCCATTCTTCAAGTTCATCACCTTCAGCTTCCACACATCACTCTACCTGCAGCAAGTGTCATTTTTCCTCCTGCTGAGTAGCTAGTGGCGGCGGCGGCGTCGGCGGTGGTGGTGGTTGTGAAAGTGGCTAGTGCGCAGCAGCATCATCTTCAGCAACCTGAGAGTGAGTGTCAGTCTGAGAGCTCTGGCGAATCTGTCCTGAATGCTCCACCAGGAGCTACCACTTTTGGAGGAGGTGTCGGAGGCAAAGGCGGCTCAGTAGTTGTCCTCTTCTTCTTTTTTTTCTTCTTCTATTTCTCTCCTGTCCTGTCCGAGCAACCACTTCAGCCACTTCGGACTGCCCTTGCCACTCTTCTTCTCCAACTCTCTCACTCTCTCCCTCTCCAACTCTCTCACTCACTCTCTCTCTCATTCACTAAACGCACTTCTGTCTGCCGAGATGAAGCACCACCACAGAGGCCTCTTCGGTGGAGCCATCGCTGGCGGCATAGGTACAATGCCTGCCCGTACAGCAGCACTGCTGCTTCGCCTCCTGCTCGCCATCTGCCTCCTCACACTGGCCGCCCTCAGTCTGGCCCAGGAGCTCGTCGAGGAGGGACGCAGTGGTGGTGGTGGTGAACGGAGTGCCCAAAGTGAACAGTGGCTGCCAGCATTTAACCGACAAACGCAGCAACAGCAACAGCAACCACTTGCACTTGCTCTGCAACAGCGAATCTCATTTGGTGGCGGCAAAGGTGGCGGTGGCAGTGGAAATAGTGGCGGTGGAGGTGGCCTCACCGCAACCGACAATGCCGCCCAGCTGCAGTCGATGATGTCCAACTACCTGAACACGTACAACCTAAGGGACAACAACATGTTGGGCAGCTACGACCGACCGAAGTCACCCGAGGAGGAGCTCTGTCTCTCTGACCGCCGCTGGTGGGCCTTTCTCCTCTCCAGCATATTCACCTTCTTTGTGGGTAAGTGCTGCTAAAATAGTGCTCTTTTATCAGTTAAATGTCTGTTTTCACTGAGCAAATATCGCCAACAAACTGATTACCCAGCCTGTCCCTAATGACGGGTAATCATCCTCCCTCTTATCTGACGACACTATTCACCTGCCATTATCTAGGCATCTTCATCGTTCTCCTCTACCGCCTGCTGGAGTTCATCTTTGCAGGCAGCTCCACCTCCAGCTCATCGCCCAATGCCAAGGCGGGCAATCGAATGACTGCTGCCGGTGGGCAGCAGCAGTCGGCGCTGAAGACGGGCGACGGGAAGCAGCAGCATCCGCATCCGCATCTGCAGCAGCACGGCTCCGTCAGCATCAATGCGCCCGTGCAGTCAGTCAGTGAGGGCTTCTTCGCGAGCAACCCCGGCTGGATGGCCGAGGCAAAGGACTGGGCAGGCGAGCTTATCAGCGGACAGTCCACCACTGGACGCATTCTGGTAAGTGCCACCAGGGCCATTTACTTGATCATACTACTGAGCATTTCGGTGGCAGAACAGACAAAACAGAACAGGGAAAGGAATACTGCTAGGGCAGTTTGGCAACCATCTCCTGACCTACCGCAACTGCTATTACTCTTAATTCTACAATTGTGCACTATTAGTTGTGTGGGTACGGGGTTGATGCTGTTGTGTCCCCTTTGGAAACCACCACTACTGCACACACACTTCACAACCATCACTACTGCTGCCGAATGTTTCAGCTTTTTTCTCCGCCGTTTGAATCAGAACGCGCACACACGCACGTAAAAGTACAAAAATAAACAAAAGCATTAACGTTGATTGAACAGATAGAAGGAGAGCAAAAGGAGAATGAGGGAAGAGAAGGGAAGAAAGAAAGAAAAAGGCACTACCGATAATAATAAAGTTGCTACTGGCCATACAGAGCACACAAATATCTTTTTGAAAAAACTCTTTTTTTCTTTTTGCTGCAATTACAAATAAAAAGATTAAAAGCAGCATTGAGTAGGGTTTCTACAAAAATGATCAAAATTGTGTGAGTTTTTTTATTTTACAAAAAAAATATCAATAAACATCTAAGCGTAACATCCGCAACTCGGCGTTAACTGATCCTCATTGATGAATTTAAGCCTGATATTGTCTGTCTGGGTGACATTCATTGATACGCTTTTTAGTCAGCAAATGCATTAGTTATCTTTGTTTTTTTGTTTTGTTGTTTAATCGTGTAAAGATTTGCTTTATTTGATTTAATACCCGCCATTCAGTACTTTAGCGTGACTTTGCTGATAAAGTCACGCTCTATTAGGCAAACATCAGCTTTGAAAAAAAGTGGCACATCAAGAAAGAAAACGATCAAATAGAGAGAGAGGGGCAATCAATGTAATGCTAAATCACCAATGAATAGAGTGGTCAAAAAAGAGAAAACTCGAGGAGAAGGCCCATTTCTAATAGCAATACTTTTTTCTCCGTTTTACGTGATGTCTCAAAATATCAACTTGGACTTCACTACCGTGAGTGGAAAACGTCGTTATTCGTAGACGCCAGTGCTATTTACTAAAGTTTTTTTAACTGACGTTTTTTGACTGCCTTTTTTGGACTGCCACAAGTGGGGCTATCCAAGCGCCATTATTCACTTAATTGCGCCTAATTTGAATTCACTCTTTTTGCCGAGAAAGTGACGACAGACAGTGCAGCTCTCTTATTAAGCTAGGCGTAGTACAGCAAGTAGTAGTGCAGTAGGGAAATGTCGTGCAGAAAAGCTAACTGTTAGTTTCCCAGGCTGCTCATAACTGCTCACACCGGCCGACAGACTGGCTCGTTTTGATTAGCAGCAACAGCAACAGCAGCAATTCCAAGCAGCACTGTCAACTCTCGGCAATTGCCCAACATAAATCATCAATAAAAACCTATTGGAGAAGGGGCAAATGGCGTATATTTTACAGCTGCGGCACAGTGTGTCACAGCAGCATCAGCCATCTAGCAGGCCAAGCAGGCTGTCTCAACGCCAAACACCACCTCTAAACACTGCACTTTCTCATTTTCGGGTAATGCAAATTGGCTTGCACAAGCTCTAGAGAGTCCAGAGAAAACCACCAACGAGCAGGCAGCCAAAAAAAAGCAAAGCAGACAACGTTGTACTGCACTGTACTGATAGGACCGCATTGAAGTGCAATCAACTAAAGCGCTGAGACAAAAGCTAGTGCTGGTGGTGGTGGCGGTGGTGGTGGCGGTGGTGCACGTAACTGGAGCATTATGCAACTTGCGGCGTAGTCTGCTAGTGTCTGCAAATGACTGGGCTGCAGCAGACCAAGGCAAATAAAGCGATCAGGATCGTTATTGATTGGAATCAGCCACCATCACCACCACCACCACCACTGCCATGAGCCACTGAGCCACTGAGCCAGTCTGCTGTCCCTCTCTATCAGACCACGTAATAAGGTTTCCAATTTATTAGCACACTCGGCTATCGCAGCTAATGCCAACAGCCGTTAGTTCAGGCGTACTACATTTGCACACACAGTACAGCACAAACAGGGCAGGCAGCAACAGCTCAAATCGCTTTGATTCGATCACCCTGAACAGCCCTCAAATGTGTTTTCTCTCTCTTTCTCTTTCTCAAAAAACCATTTTTATGACGGCAATTTTGACAGTTAGCCAAATCACATACTTCCAGCAAGTAGAGTAATTAGCATAACAGATGAGGCGGCTAACATTGATGAGGCAAACAAAATGTGAAATGCTTAATGACAGCTGCAGGCAGGCAGGCATGGGAAAGTGCATGGGAGAGAGAGAAAGCGCGTAATAAGAGTAGGCATAAAGAGAAGAGAGAGAGAGAGAAAGAGAAAAGCGTAAACGCAAAGTAAAAGACTGATTTGCCCATTTGGACGGACTAATTGGCTCTCATATTGCAGCCATCACTCAGTCGGCTAAAAAGCTGCGAAAACTTTGCCTTTCCTGGAAAACGTTCGTTTGGGCAGTTGTTGTTCTTCTTTGCCTCTCTCTCTCTCTCTCTCTCTCTCTCTCTCTCTCTCTAGTTCTGCCTCTTCTTTTTTATTCTTTTCCTTCTTCTTTGTCTTTTTCGCTCCTTTCTTTTATTAATTATTTAGCGCAAATGAAATGACCCATAGATTACTGAAGAGAAGGAGAGAGAGAGAGAGTGTCCGGTGGCACTGATGGTGGTGAGCAGCAGCAACAGCAGCTTTGGCGACACCGCCGTGCACCTAACTGCTGAACTGTCCCTGGCCAATTAGTCTGCGGCCAGGCTAGTCTGTTGTTGCCGTTGTTGTTTGAAGACTAGCGGCGGTTCCAGTACTTGTGGTGCTGCTGATGGCCGTCGTGGTGGTGGTGGTGGTGGTGGTGGTGGTGGCCCTCAGAGCTCGGTTTTGTGTTCTGAATTTTAATTAGATGGCGGTGGCAAACAATTAGGCCGAAATAGAGTTTTCACTGCAACTGCTAGGAAGCTGAGGGAAACCTTCTCGCTCTCAAGGCAGCATTTGCTTTTGCAAATGATTTTCTACAGAAGCAGCAGCAACAGCAGCAGCAGCAGCACCCGCCAAATGGGTTGTCTGGGAGGCAACGTGTGTAACGATGCTGTGTGCCCGGTAATGTTGTAGCCTACTACTTGTACTACACAGCATTGAAACAGTGAATTGGACTACGCCTAGAAACTACAATTTTTAATTAAAACAAGGCACCACTTTAAAGCTGAATCCTCTTATTCCCTTTCTCTCTCTCTCTCTTTTACTTTCTCCCTCTCTCATTTACTTTTTTCTCCCCCATTTAGGTTGTTCTCGTTTTCTTGCTCTCAATTGCTTCGCTCATAATATACTTCATAGACGCTTCAAGGTAATGTATTCAATTCTCAAAATGAAAATAAAAAATAAACAACCAGCAATAAAAAGAAGAAAAACAAGGCAAACTAATTCTCTTTTTCTTGTTGTTTTAAAATATATTACCCTCTCACTTCTAGAACGGGCCCGCCAGGAATTGGGTAAGTGCGCCTAGTAGACAGTTTGCAGCCGAGAAAAGAAAAGCAGTTGTTCACTTTCCCAGCACTGCCTCCAATAACATAAACAAAGTTTGATGCGTGAAATTGGACACTTTTATTGGCCAGCCTCTTTTTCAGAATGCGGAGAAGTAATCTCTAAACTTAAACTTTTGCATTTTTTTCCCAACAGTGACAGCGTCGAGAAGTGTCAAAAGTGGAATGAGAATGCTACCCAGCAAGTGGACCTAGCACTGAATGTATTCTTTATGGTCTATTTTTTCATTCGCGTACGTACTCAATTTGCGTCTGTGTTTAGTAATGCGTTTTTGCATTTTCTTGTAAATTTATTGCAGACAAGAATCTAAATACTAGGCTTAAATAGCATTTAACTTTTTATTGTTTTTTTGTCTAAATGCATTCTGATTGTAAAACAATTTTCTGTAGTAGTTGTTTAACAATCAATTGCTAAGACCAAAGTAATACGATTTGAAACAAACCAAAAAATGGTAGGCAATAGATTATTGGTATTGCGTATTTCACAAAATAACTTAGAACAAACCAATTTAAAAAATATTTTTAATTGCAAAACACAAAACTTTTAATGAGTTTTAATTCCCATTAAACTTTAAACAACATTTAAATGCAAATTGTAGTAATAAATTTTTTTCTATTTTATTTTTGTGAAAAACTATAAAATAAATACTTATTATGTAGTAGATTTTGAATTAACAATTAAATTTAAAATTCATTTTTAGTGAAAAACAATAAATATAGTTAATCTTGTTTTTAAAAGTGTTTTAAAACTTGAAGCATTGCATAAACTTTCTTAAATAAACAAACAAAATACTGTTTTAATACTGATGTTTTTGTGTTATCATTAAATGCTTAAAAAATAACCGTTTTAGTTTTCTTTTTAAATAATTTTTTTATTTATTATATTTATTAAATAAAAAAACTATTAATAAGTTTTTTTAAATTGACTATTTAAAAAAGTTTCAAGTATATGACAAGCAAATTTTATTTTATTTGTTAAAAACAATAAATTTTTATTTTGAATTAGAACATTTAATAAAACATAATTTGTTTTGTTGTTTTAATCAAATTGTCAAAATATTGGCAGTTTCAATTACAAAAACAAAATTTTGAAGTTCATTTAACATTTCAAAATGAATATTAAAACAAAATTTTTTAAATAAACTAACACAAATATTTTTTGACAAGCAATAAAACAAAAACAGTTATTTAATAAAAAACTAACTTAACCTTATTTAAATTTTTTTAAATTTTGTACATGTGTTTAAATTTTAATTGTTTTGAGAATTTTTTTTGTGATTTTTTAACTAACAGAATGAGCATTAGTGTAATGCATATTTGTTAAAACAACAACGATTCAATTTTTATTTTGTTTAATACTTGCATAAAAAATTAATTAATTTTTTATCATAAGTAAAAAAATTTATACAAATTACAAAACTAATTAGTATAAAAATTCTAATGCTATTATTTAAAACGGTTAATAAACAAATTTTTAGTTTACCAAATATTACAATTTTAATTAAACAACAGTTCATTTTTTTCATAATTACGTATTCACAAATATGAAGTAACAATTGATGTGATTTTCTTCTATTCAGTTCATTGCTGCCTCTGATAAGCTATGGTTTATGCTCGAGCTTTATTCTTTTGTCGATTATTTTACAATTCCGCCTTCTTTTTTGTCACTCTATATCGACCGAACTTGGATTGGTGAGTGGCAAATATACGCTTCAAATAAAATACAAAATTATGATTTTATGTTTTTGTAACGGTAATTTGCAGGTCTTCGTTTTTTGCGCTCCCTTCGCTTGATGTCCTTTCCTGACATCTTGCAATATCTCAATGTTTTGAAAACTTCATCCTCCATTCGATTGGCTCAACTCATATCTATTTTAGTCTCAGTTTGGTTGACTGCTGCAGGCTTAATACACTTGGTAAGTCAAGAAATTTGCTTATATTTAAATGATGTTGCCTTAGGGCCAACGCCCTATTTGGCGTTTTATTTTAACCCATTTTAACAACCATCCGACAATTTAAATGTTTTAGCTTGAAAATTCTGGCGACCCGCTTGATTTTCGAAACGGCCACTACATGTCCTACTGGGACTGTGTGTACTTTCTCATTGTCACAATGTCAACGGTCGGCTACGGAGACATTCACTGCACGACCACACTTGGTCGCACCTTCATCGTCCTGGTCATTCTCGTTGGCCTGGCAGTCTTTGCCTCCTGTATCCCGGAGATTATTGACCTTATCGGCTCACGGCCCAAGTACAGCGGCACTTTTAAGTCTGAAAGACGGCGGTAAGTGTCGACTGTTGGGAAAATTGCATCCATTTCTACAAAACAAGAACACACCAAAACTTTTACCACCCACTTCCCGTTCAGCAGACATATCGTGGTTTGCGGACATATCAACTTTGAAAGTGTTTCCAACTTTCTCAAGGATTTCCTCCACGAGGACCGCGAAGACGTCGACGTTGAGGTGGTCTTCCTGCACCGGAAGCCGCCTGACCTGGAGCTGGAGGGCCTCATCAAGCGGCACTTCACCACGGTGGAGTTCTTCCAGGGCTCAGTGATGAATCCCATTGACCTGAGTCGGGTGAAGGTGTACGACGCTGACGCCTGTCTGGTGCTGGCGAACAAATACTGCCAGGATCCGGATGCAGAGGATGCCGCAAACATTATGCGCGTCATTTCCATAAAAAACTACAGTGATAATATTCGGGTAAGTGATTGAGAGAGGGAAACGCAGAAGGGCATTGTCTACCGATGCACAAGTGGGAGCAGCAGTATTTAATATATGCACTTTTGTTCTATTGTACGTGCTGCTTTATTATTATTATTTGTGCCTTACACACAAAATAGGTCATTGTGCAGTTGATGCAGTACCACAACAAAGCATATCTACTGAACATTCCTTCCTGGAATTGGAAGCGAGGCGATGATGTCATCTGCGTAAGCGAACTTAAACTGGGCTTCATTGCACAGTCCTGCCTGGCGCCCGGATTCAGCACCATGCTGGCCAATCTTTTTGCCATGAGATCATTCAAAACGGTACGGAGTGATGACACAGCTGGACAGATGGCGGCAAAACAATGTCACTGTTTTGTGATGCTTTCTGTGCCTATTTTTTTCTTTTTTTTTCTTACGAGAAAATGTTCTGTTTTGTCCCTTTGTTTTCAGTCGCCAAACATGCCTGCCTGGCAAAATGACTACCTCTGTGGTACAGGCATGGAAATGTACACTGAATTTCTATCGCCTGCTTTTGAAAATATGACCTTTCCGCAAGCTACTGAACTGTGTTTCTTGAAAATCAAACTGCTTTTAGTTGCTATAGAGGTGAACGAAGTTGAGTCGGGCTCTAACATCATTATCAACCCAAAAAGCAACTATCGCATACGTGGCAAAACACAGGGTTTCTTCATGGCACAAAGTGCTGATGAAGTGAAAAGGTGAATCTAATAAAACTTAATGCAATTTATTTTTGACATAACTTTTTTTGTTTGTGTGCAGAGCTTTGTACTACTGCAAAATTTGCCATTCCGACATAAAAGACGAAAAGCTAATCAAAAAGTGCAAATGCCGAATGTGTAAGTTTGAATAGCTTTTACAGACAAAAAAATTTAACTAACATGAAAACTAATTAGTTGAAGGAAGCAGCCAGCCGCGTCATTCAATAGTCGAATTTGCCACCCGATCAAAAAAATCAAAAGGTAAGTCCTAAATGTACTTATTATAACTACTCAACTGTTAGACCAAACTCACTAGCAGCCAGCTTGTACAGTTAGTAAGAGTTCAGTGAAACCAACTAGTGAAAGGACTTGCTCGGCAGCTAAAACATAAACTTTAGCTTCTACAGCTTTATAGTTTCAGCTTTAGCTACCAACTACCATTAAAATGCTCAAAGTCTCTCTGGTGCTCTATGCCATCAGAGAAGATGCGTTTTTGTGCCTTTTTCTCGCTTTTGCTTATCTCCGCTCACAAAAATTTTTCTTCTTCTTCTCTGTCTTTCGTCTTTCAAACTCGCTTTTTTCCAATTCACGTCCAAACACATTCACATTTACATTCACATTCAAACTCACTCACACACACGTCTTGTCAATTTAAACTTTTAATTTGTCGCACGCAAAACGTACTGCACACCACTTCACAACTTTACAATTAACCGTACGCTCCATGGTCCGCTGCATTTGCTTGCACACACTGCTTGCCCACACACTCCTTTGCACACACCAACACCATCGAAATGTCAACCGACGCCAACCGACGTCACCTCGCCCCTTCAAAACTCCTACAGTGCAAATCGCCGACGATCTGTCGCAGTACGCCACACCACAGCAACTTCAGCAGCACCAGTACCACCAGGGTGGTGGGGCGGTGCAGCCATTGCTGACTGGTCCCATTGCACAGCCAGCACTGATTGGTGATGGTCAGCAGACGATGGTGATGACTGTCAATCCAATGGACACGGTTCCATTCAGAGGTGCTGGTTTTGATGGCTTAGAACAACAACAGCAGCAGCAACTGATGCTGAGCGGAGGTGGTGGTCAGCACCAGGTCCAGTCGTCAATGGAACCGGAGCGGCATTTTTTCCCTCCGGTGAACCACTCGTACGACAGTGGCACTCAGATTCAGCCGTTTGGTGGTGGTGGTGGTAACCAGTACCAACAGGGCAGTCTGTACCAGCAACAGCAGGCAATGCAGCAGTCCTCGGGCTCGGCGCCGATGATGCTGCCCTCGATGCGCTCCCACTCGGTGCAGCACCAGCATCAGTCACAGCACTTCAGTTTCTCTACGGAGTTCGGCGATCGAACGGGTCACTTTGGCCAGCAGCAGCAGCAGCAGCAGCACCAGTACCCGCACTCCTCACTGTCCAACTACCCGGAGATGGGCAGAAGGTCGGTGGACCAGCCCCAGCAGCTGCATCAGCGACAACAGCAGGAAGATCAGGAGGAGCAGGGCTTTCACCGGCGTCGCCTCGCTTCCTATCCAATGCACGAGTCGGCGGCGGCGCAGTACCAGCATCAGCACCGACAGCTGCCGCTGCTGTACCACCGAAGGGACTACGCCTACCACCCCACGCAGGCGCACTACCAACAACAACAGGGACTGCTGCTGCTGCAGCAACAGCAACAACAACCACAGATGCAACCTCAGCAGCAACAGTCAAACTACCCTGCTTACGGCCATCAAGAGGAGGATGGGGTGGTGGATGAACTGCTCGATGACATTGATGATGAGGAGGAGGAGGTGGAGGTAGATGTGAACGGCGTCGATGAGGAAGATGAGGTTGATGTAGAGATGGAGGTTGACGGCTTACTTGCACCCACTGAGCACCCCTACGGTCACCCCAACAACACCTGCACCAGCACTGACAGTCAGCACCAGCTACAGCAGCAACAGACGCAGCAGCAGCAGCAATCGCAGCAGCAGTACCACCGTCAGCTCGCTTACCCGACTGAACCGTATTCGAACCACCCAACAGGGCACCACCACACTCACCACCACCACCATCACCAGCAGCAGCAGCATCAGCATCAGCAACCGTGCTACCCCAGTCATTCGTCGACCTTTCCCAGCAATGGCGGCAAACGGCAATTTGGAGGTATGCCTGGCGGACCGGGCAATGGTGGCCAAGGTGGCCAGGGTGGCCACGGCGGAAACCGTGAAGGGCGCTCCTCGAGCGGAATCCGAGAGCGTCCTCGCGTCATGACTGCCCCCATGAATGCTAATGATGTGTACCTGTTTGAAGAGGATGGTGGGGAGATGCACCATCATCAACAACATCGTCACGCCCATCACCAGCAGCAACTGCAACACGCCCATCACTTTCAGCAGGGACAGCAACACTATGGGCGCATGGCAGGAGGCGGTGGTGGGGGTGGTCACCGAGGACACAGCAGTCGCACGGTGAGTCAGAGTGAGCCACCGCCCAGCAGTCTGGAGCACCGATCAGCCTACGGACAACAGCAGCAGCAGGAGCAGCATTCGGCATTTGAGATGACCGATGTCAGCTCGAGCAGTGGCGCAGGTGGCCCGATTGTGCCCATTCAACAGCAGCAAACGAGCACCGAAGTGGCGCCCTACTCGCCACATGTCCGCCTCTCCTATGAGGTGAAAAAGTTGTTGTGAGTTTTTTTTCTGATTTTAATATACCTTTTGAATGTGGGCTATATAAATTCACTTACTTTTTTTTAAACTGCAGGCCTGCAGCCGCCAAACCCGAGTCACTGGGCCTGGCGCCGGAGATCAGCGGCGAGCCGACGGAGCAGGACCAGCTGCGCTTCCAGCGCGACGAGAAGGACTTTGATTTTGACAAAACGGAGATGAAGTACGACTCGACGGGCATGTTCCACTGGTGTCCGGCGAAACTGCTGGAAGACTGCGTTCTGGATCGGAACCAGGCGGCTATGACGGTTCTGAATGGGCACGTCGTTGTGTGCCTTTTTGCCGATCCCGATTCGCCGTTGATTGGCCTGCGAAATCTAGTCATGCCTCTACGGTAAGTGTAAAAGGGGACAAAAAACAGGCTAAACAGTGCATTGAGCTCTGGTGGGCTAATCGCAGCCCAGAATCGTTAAGGCGATTACCAAATTAATATTTGCATATTTTGATTATTTCTCCCTCCCCCCTCCCCAGAGCTTCAAATTTTCACTACCACGAGCTTAAGCACGTCGTCGTAGTGGGCAATGTGGAGTACCTCCGTCGAGAGTGGAAAATGCTGCAGAATCTGCCGAAAATTAGCGTTCTCAACGGGTCGCCGCTGTCACGGGCAGACCTGCGCGCCGTCAACATTAATCTGTGCGACATGTGCGTCATCCTCTCCGCGAAGATACCCTCCTCGGATGATCCGAATCTGGCGGACAAGGAAGCGATTCTCGCCAGTCTGAACATCAAGGCGATGACATTCGATGACACCATCGGAGGGCATCCGACCAACGCCGATCCGGCCATCCAGTCGGAGGACTCTCTGCGCAAAGGTCAAGTGTAAGTAGAAAAATAAAATGCAAAGTAAACAAAAAAGAAGAAGAAAAGAGGATTAACTTTACACAAAAAACTACTACTACTAAATACTTTTGGGAAAAGTACTCTCAGACTACTAATGATGTTAATTCCCTTTCCCCCTTCTTTTTTCAATGAATCTACTCTCTCACCCACCAGTGTGCCACTGATCACCGAACTGGTGAATGACACGAACGTGCAGTTTCTGGACCAGGACGACGACGACGACCCGGACACGGAGCTGTACCTGACACAGCCGTTCGCCTGCGGCACCGCTTTCGCCGTCTCCGTCCTCGACTCTCTCATGTCGACGACGTACTTCAACGCCAATGCTCTCACGCTCATTCGCAGCCTGGTCACCGGCGGGGCGACGCCCGAGCTGGAGCTGATTCTGGCGGAGGGCGCCGGCCTGCGCGGCGGCTACTCGACAACCGACACTAAAAAGAATCGGGACCGCTGTCGAGTGGGCGTAGTCTCGCTGACAGAGGGGCCGCTCGGAAAGTACGGCTCCCACGGGGGCAAGTACGGCGATCTGTTTGTGGAGGCGCTGCGCGCCTACGGCATGCTCTGCATTGGCGTGTACCGCTACCGGGACGTGGACTTTGACGAGAACGCCTCCAACAAGCGGTACGTCATCACCAATCCGCCCATTGAGATGGACCTGGTGCCCTCGGACTTGGTAAGTGAACACCAGTGATTACCTTCTTTTTGTACGACAACAGCTACAACAACAGTCTTTTTTATTTGCGGCATTTTAGATTTACGTCCTGCTGCAGTTCGACCCTGGCATCGACTGCCAGAAGATAGCGAAGAAGCGCTCGCAGCAGAACATGAACAATGACATCATTTCGCTGCCCAACTTTGATGACCTGGTGGACCCGAGCAGGGAGATGAATCGGGTAGTGGCTGCTGCCTCCGCTGCTGCAGCTGCCAAGTCTGGTGGCGCCAACTCGAGCAGTCGGGCGTCGAGCAGTGTGGCGATGCAGCAACAGCATCAGCAGCAGCAGAACAGCAGCAGTCTAACGGGCGGGCCCAGCGGCAGCAGCGTCATGATGACGCTAGACGGCGCCACCAGCAGTGGCAGCAGCGTCACCGGCGGGGGCGGGGGCGGGGGCGGAGGGCCCCACCAGCAAAGTGCTGAGCAGGCAGTTGAGCATAGGCAGTACGTGCAGCATCAGCAACAACAGGGTCGATCTCGGTCGAGTGACTACGCACTGATGGCCCGTCGTCGACAGGAACAACAGGCGATGATGATGCACTCTTCAGAGGTAGAGGAGGAGGAAGCGATGTACCCCATTGAGGAGTTTCAGCTGCAGCCAGTGCCACGACCCGAGCACCGGCGACGAGCGGCGGCAGAGGCGGCGCTCATGCGACAGGAGGCCATCTTTGAGCAGCAGCAGCACCAACAGCAGCATCACCCTAGGCGACAGGTGAGTCACTCGGCTCATCTTCCCCACCAGCATCAGCACCATCAGCAATCTGATCACCACCTGGCACATGCCTCCTCCCTTGAGGGCCACCACCATCAGCATCAGCAGCAGCAACAGCAGCAGCACCTGCCCAGCCACCACTCGGTCACCTTTGGCCACCACAACTTTGCCACCTACGGACGGAACTCTGCCAACGGCCATCGTGCCCAGCAGCAGCCGCAGGACCACCATCCCCAGCAGCATCACCATGGCCAGCATCATCATCATCAGCCGAATCAGCATCAGCAGTACCACCACCCGCATCAGCAGCACCCCCCGGGGGCGAGCGTCCGAGCGCACTCCGACCAGTCAGTGCGCATCGGCAGTCGCAGCGCCGCCAACCAGTACCACGGTATGAGAGACAGAGAGGGTGGGGGCACGTCACGCCACCGCTCCTACAGCTCACACCCACACCGACGGCTGCCCATGCCCATGCAGACCAATGTCTACCCAAATGAGTGGTAACGGGAAGGAAGCACCCCACCAGTATATTGCCCAGCGCTGACCCGAAAGCTGGCTTCATTGTTTGCCATTCGTACCTCCATAACAGTAACTTACATTACACTTGATATGACACAACAGTACGGAACTTGAACAAAACTGACAAACCGGAACATTATGTTTCAAGTTATGTACCTTTCTTCTTTATGCTTATTTCTTCCCACTTTTCCCACTTTCTCTTTCTTTTTCTCTCACTTTTTGCCCATTTCCCATTTATCATTATCACCAAAGTTTGCTTTGGTTCCTCTGCTACGCTCCTCATCATTGACTTTCTCTCTCCCTTTTTATTCTATCTTTTTCATCCATTTCTATAACTGCTACTACTAACTTATCTGAAAACGAGAATTTTTGCGTCCTCCAATACCCAATGTTCTATTCCCAGTCCAGTCACAATCGAAGACAAATATCAACGAAGCACCTTCACTTTAATTTTTAAAATTCTTTTTTTTGTTTTTTCCAATCCATTTTCTTTATCAATTCGTCCACTTTCTCAACCGAATGATTTTATTTGCTGTTATCAAATGCAACCAACTTTTATTTATTTTTTATATACCACAAACTGACACACAAAACTTCAGGCTCTCTTTCTCTCTTATTCCCTTTTTCCCATTCACATTTCTTAAAAACCTTTTGTTGTGATTGAAATCCTTTTTTCTACCCTGCTTATATTTATCCTCCTTTTTTATTTTCACATTTTCTTATTTCTACCTTATTTGAACTTTTATCCCACTTTTTATTTTCTTTTATAAATATATAAAAGCAACCCTCTCCTCTCTTCTTTTTCTCTCAGCAACCTTCTTCTCCCTCCAAAAGTCCCACACATATAAACCCTAGACACCCATGCATTCAGTTTCCCGTATTGCTTGTTTTGTCACATGTTTACAGATTAGGCTATGGCCAGCCATCTGCTTCATCAACTGATGCTACTTTTTTACTACAAAAGTGAGCGAAAAAGTACTTTGATCAACGCAAATGAATGTGGCAAACTGTTAAGGGTTGTCATGTTGTATTGAAATGCTCACACCGGTGAACAACACACACACGTTTGACCAGTAAGTCACTATTGAATTTGTTTCAGAAAAGGTTCGCACTTGATCAGTTTTAAATTTTTGGCAAACTATTGTTTTTGTTTTTTGTTTGCAATCTGCTTTCCTTTACACTACTTTGTTTTACCTAAAATTTTGTACTTTTTTGCTGATTATTTTTGTTCAAAAGTTTTTATTACTAATTTACCACACTACTTCTGCTCACGTCAACCGACACAATTTAAAACGATCAACTTTTTATTTTTTGTTTTAACACAAACAAACGCAAACACAAAAATCTCAAGAGTTTTCCCAAAAATTGATCATTGATGCGACCACAGTCCGTTTGTTAAACTTGACCGTTGTTACTTACTTTGCAAAGTTTTCCACATTTCGTTGGCCAGTGCAGATCAGATTTCGCCAAACGCTAATCGAGTTTTGATTTTCCCAATGTCCTGATGTAAACATTTGACCTTGTTTCAAGCTTTTTTTGCTTTCTCTCACAATGTTCTTTTATTTTTGCCTAATTTACTGCAACAGTCCATTGTAATCTATTATTTCATATCCCTGAATTGTGATTTTTGTTTTGGTTATATCATTTCTTTATTGACACAAATACCAACACACACTCACAAATTCTTTTGTCTGTTGTTCGTTTTCTTTTCTTTTCATCCCCACTTTTTTTATTTTACAAAACTTGATTTCTAAATTTTATCAGCTACAAAAGCACATTTTGCATCACCTACTAATAGTACTTTCTTGGGTTACTAAAATCCAAAAAACCAAGTTTAACTTCTTTCAAAATAAAACTGACCTAAAAGTGTGCCCAAATTGAAAGGTTACGTTTTAATTATTCGTATATTAAACGAAATCCAAAACCTAAATTGTGGTTAATTGTTTACATATATCAACACATTACACGATTCATATTTCATATAACAACATTTCAAAAATTTGTCAATTATCAATTACAATGATTTGTCACAATAAAGGTAATATTTCAAAAATTTGTTTTTTGCTATGCAACTTAATAATATTTTTGGTGAAAACGTAAACAACTTATAATAGAAAAGCAACACAATTTAGTTCAAAAACACTTTTTTCAATTAAGCTCATTCATTAATTTTTTTGCAATAAAATACAGCTACTGTTCATTCAATGATTGTAATTGAGCATAGGTTTTCACTAATGACTGTTACAGTAGGGAAAAAAGCACTAGGGTAGAGACCCAAATTAAGCTAATCAAGAGTGAGCAAGTCATTTTTTTGTTTACTAAAAAACACTAGTTTAACAAGACATACAAACAAGTGTTTGTGTTTTATACAAGTTACTGATAAAGGTGCAACACTACTGCAACATTTAGTAAGTTTGTCATTACTGAGAACATTTATCATTTCCTGGTTATAAAGGTCATTTAAGTTGACCTTAAACAAAAAAAGTATCGCACAATCATAGTTTGTAAGTACTATTTTGGTAACATTTGATTAAACGATAAACTATCACCCAATTATTTAGTTTGTAACAAACAAGTTGTGTCGGTTTTGTTTTGTAAGTAGCAAAAACTGTATAATCAGCACATTTTAAATTAAAAAACTTTTAAACTAAAACAAACAACAAAAGAAAAACCAAAACATTGTTTAAAGGGTATTGAACAGATTAACTATTGGTGTTTTTGCAACATTTTTTGGCGGTCACTTTTAAGCAGTAAATGACCTTTTTGACGTTTTGTTTAATCTCTAGCATGTTTGCTAGCTAAATCACGTTAAACTAAAAAGTTTTTTGCAATAAATTTACGTTGCTAATCTTATTTGTTGCGGCATAAAGGATACTAGTAGAAATTTGATATTTTGTCAATACTTTACTGATTGCAAAACTTTTTTTTAAAAATTGCTGAGTGTGATGATATTTGATCTGTTTGAAAACCACTGAAAGTATGACTTCACGTAACCGCAACAACTGTCAAGTTTGTAAAAGCTAAAAGTCTGAAAAAATAACGTTTTCACTTGAACACATATTTCACATATCTCACACAGCCTGTTGTAGACTGGAAGGAGAAACGGGCGATTGTCTTAACTTGGTAAATGTACGATAAGATAGTTTAAAAGTAGCCGAAAAGAATGAACTTTTATTTAGTAACATCGGAAGGTGATACAGATTACTTGATTGGTGAGTGATAACTTTGTTTCACTGGCTGGCGGCACTCTCTTAATCTGGTCATTTTCTTCGGGGGATCTTCTTTGTTTAGCACAGTGTCTGTGTGCGTGCGCGCGCTTGCCGAAAGCAAATGTCATCCCTCAGACAAAGTGATGAACCAATCAGAAAAGAAGTTGACTTGATAGTTGGCAACCGTTTCAATGTCCTCCACGGCATTGACAGTTGCCGGCTCGGTGGGTGTCATCACTGTCTGGTTTCGATAAATACCGCTACACTTCTTTAGAGGGTCTTCACTCGCCAATTAGTTTATGCTAGAGTTTTGTGCATTGAAGAGAATTGTCGGCCATCCTCAACCACATAACGTATTTAGGTTTGTGAACATAAACACGTTTTTGTCTTTAAAAATTAAATTTTGTTCATTTAGGTGAAATGAAGTTACTTAGCACTTTTGCCACAGTGGCAATTTTGTTGCTGATCGGCAGTGAAGTTGTGCCAAGTCAAGGATGGAGTTGGGCATTTTCCAAAGAAAACAAAACCTCTGTTCAAAGCGATGAAGAAGTGCTGAACGCCGAGGAAGAGAAAGCTGTGGACGAAGCCGACCGAGATTACGCGGAAAACAGCAACATCAAGTCAAGCCAGGAAAAACTGGAAGGAGCACCAATGGGCGTCGACATGGACGACAAGATCAAATTTGAAATTGGCGATGATCTACAATCGAACATTGACACCATCAGCGTGCTGGCGCCGCAAAATCAGACCAACTTTGTGGAGTACGACCGGGCACCAGCCCAGTCACCCTTCGTCGACAATGCCCCCCACCCAACTCAGAGCCAGGGCATGGATCCTCGATTTGTCAATCGGCAGCGTAAATAGTTTAACTTGGTATTTTTGCATTTTAACCCAAATCTGTTTTTTTTTATTTTTCTCCAAACAGCTCGCCAGTGCGCCGATGACCAGTACCTGTGCACGAAGGCGACGCCGACCCAGGAGCACGTTCGCTGCATTCCCAACAACTGGAAGTGCAATGGAGTGCGCGACTGTGAGAACAACGACGACGAGGAGGGCTGTGGGCTTAATCACCACCGTCCAGCGCCCAACGGCTGCGTCGCCGGCTACCAGTATCAGTGCTACGGCTCGGGCATTGGCGGACTGCCGGCGCTGTGCATTGACGTCGACAAAAAGTGGTAAGTGGTCCAATTGAGTCATACACTTTTTTTTCTGTTGTAAATTCTAAATCCACCCCATTCTAAACCTCTTGTTAATTATCATTTTCAAATTTTTCAGCAACGGCGTCTACGATTGCACCTACGGCGACGATGAGAACCAGGAGAACTGCCCCACGGGAGCCACTCGCCGGGAGGAGGAACCGAGTAGTGCGCAGAGTGCTCAGCAACCGAGCTCAGCATCGCAGCCGCCAGCTTATCAGCAAACCCGCCCGGCAGTGCACAGTGCCCCGACGTACTATCAGCAGAATGAACCACACCAGATGACTCATCAGTCGGCGCATCAGTCATCACCACCACCGCCACCACCTCAGCCAGCGGTCAACTGTCCGAATGAGGAGCACTACAATCGACTGGCGTGGACTGATCGGTGCATTCGCACGTGCATCAGTCGATCAAGCAGCAGCAACGGCCACCACCATGGCCGAGCCTAGCTCCAAATCAGTGCCACATGATTAGCAGCATGATGGTTGAAGAATACGATGTGTTTTAAAGTTTGTTCTAAAATTGTTGTTTTTCACTTTTAATTAATCATTTTTGATATACTTCAAAATTTAAATTCACCAAAAATGTCATTAAATTACTTAATTTTTGTACAATCTGTTTTAAATTTTTTTAATTGAGTAAGCACTTTTGAGTAAATTAAAGGTTTTTTGTTTCAAAACTTGGTTAATGACTTTTTCAAGCACTTCAACAATTGTTGTTCATCAATGCTTGTGTTTATTATTGCGATAGAGCACAATGCTGCAATGTTTGTTCTTACTTGTCATTTCTGAATCAAACAATGTTTTTTTTGATTTTTAATTACAGTTGAACATCAGAATAGTTGAATTTACCGCCACCAGGTTGTACACTATTTAAATAAAATTGTGTCGTAATTTTTATTTGCAAATAAACTAAGTTTTTAATTTAGTTAATACACAATCAGTACATTTTAAAAAATAAATAAAACAAAAAACACAAAAAATTAACACCAAAAACAATAATATTAAAAGTTAAAATATAATAAATTCAACCTTGCAAAAAATTAAAATTTTGATCGACTATTAACGTCAAAAATATAATAAGCTAAAAAAATCATTAAAATAAAAACCGATGAAGTGACGATAATTAATATACAAATTATTAACCATTCAATTGGATAATTGCATTTGAAAAACATATCATATGTTTTGCTAGCAATCAAAGTTGTGTAGTTTTCAAACAAAAGCACATCGTTTTTGCAAAATAGAATTGTTGTCGATTTAACCATAAATCCAGTCAACGGTGAACAAGGTAAATCTGCAAAAATGTGTATTTTTGAACAGCTGTGTGTTACAAATGTTGATTAAAATGACATCTCACTAAGGCAAAAATAACTTACCTTTTTGTAGGCAAATGTCGTTTAATTGAATTTAGAGAAACCAATTCCTCGTGTTCTGTAGGCAACATGTTGTACATATTTGAACTTGTTTTTTCAATTTGATAACCAAATGCTTGTTGCCCTGCCGAAATAATCATGTCAACTGGTTTTAACTGTGTTTGATTCACTATTCCAGTCAACTTAATTTTGTTTGAATCAAAACTCATTACACGCAACTCCAAATTCAGGTTTTGCTTTTTAAAAGGAGGCTGTCTAAAAACGATCATTGACGCATTTTTGTCAGCTAGTGAAAACAACTTTGCATTTTCATCAATTTTAAAGGTAATATCAGTCCAAAGTTGATGCATAGAACGGGGGCGGTTATTGGTAGTGTCAATTTCCAAATAAAAGTCGTGTTGCAAGGTTAAACTTTGACGCGGGAAAAGGCGTACATCAGAATCACTGGTGACCATGACAAAACTGTCATTCATAAGACCTACTGCATTAAGAGAAATAGAATTTTGCACAAGTTTAGTGCAAATGTCGACCTTATAACAGTTTGGTTTTTAGAGTTAGTTTAAAACAAAAATTTAAAAACTCACATTTGATGTTGAACATGTTTGTTTCATTAAAACTAGCAAAACTACAACAATTTTTAATTTTAACATTTTTCAAATTTATCAGTTTAATTAATTAAATATGTAAAAGTACTTATTTGAAAAAGATACAATCAAAAATGCTTAAACTTGATATCCAGTTTAGCCATTTTCAATAAAAAAAATGTTTTGCAATTTTGTTTTGATTATTAAATTGCACGTATGCAAATATTAAAAACAAAATTATGTTTATGTTTTATTAATTTGTGCTAACTTAAACTTTTTGTTTTTATTAAAAAAATGTCCCAAACAATCTATTTTTGATTTTAAAATGTTTTGCTTTACAATATTAAAGAGTGATCACAACCGCCCATAGAGTTTTGTTTCAATTTTTTCCCCATTCAGACAACAATAAGTTATACCTTTTTGGAAAGGTTTTTTTAAACAAATACAACATGAAAAAATATTAGAGTGAAGAACCTTACAGTTTTAAAAAAATCAGGTTTAAAGTTGCTATTTCCAATGCATTTTGCTATATTGCTGCTTTAGTCAGCTGTGGATGGTGTTGCCCTATTGGATCATTTTTGCTGATTTTTTGTCTCATTAAAAGCAATGCATTTTTGGAAACTTTGGACCCGATTTCCTTAAAAACTGTAAGGTTTTTTTACTTTGATATTTTTTCATGTTGTATTAGTTTAAAATTACCTTTTCAAAAAAGTATAATTTGTCATGGTTTGAATCAAGAAAAAAATTAGGGCAAATCTAATGATCACTCTTTAGCAAAACATATTTTTGTAAAACTAAAAAAATGTTTACGTTAACTTTGCGTTTGAAACATTTGTTTTGGTTAAAAAATATAATTTGTCGTCTAATTTAAACGATGTAATTTTAAAATCATAAATGTACTGATTTACAAAATTATGAATTATGAATTTAAAATTACACTTAACGGCCAAACTTACACAAAGTTTTGTACCTCTTAAATGTCATTTAATAAAATTTTTAACAACAAATTGTTTTTGTTTCTTAAATAAATAATTTAAAAACAAAAAATTAAAAAAATTTTATTTTTGGAGTTTTTAGATTCAACAAATAGATAAGTTAAAAAGGATTAGATAAATGTACCAAAATAGCACAACATGTTCAATTGCGCGTGACCAGTTACATTTAACATTTACAGTTATAAAAGTATTAATTAAAACATCCGGTTCAACAAAAATGCCATTGAAAACGCATAGCCTGCTTGCTGTTGCTAGTTGTTGTGATTTTTATTGTTAAGTAGTTTTAAAGTAAAGTGCAACTGTCTGTTGAATGTTAAAAGCTAAAATAAAAAGTCAAAGTCTATGCACCACCTCCAATTGACTCCTTCATTTCCAGACTACAATCTATATACCGTTAAAATCTCAGTCAAAAGACTCCTCTCTATTGACCATCAGTTGCTGTACAAAAGTGGTGCCTTGTTTTTTGCTATAAAAGGCATCCACTAAAACCTGTTTGCAGGCATTCTCCACCATTATCACTACTACCGCCAACGTTGAAGTTTCGATCAAAACAAGGCAACTACTACTACTAACTGAAAAACTTGAACATAAAAATGGATGCAGATGAATTTCGAGTGGCCGCCAAGCAGTTGACCGATTACATCGCCGACTACATCGAAGGACTGCGAGATCGGCCTGTGCTGCCTGACGTCCAGCCCGGGTACATTAACGCACTGGTGCCGGCCAGCGCCCCAGAGACGGGCGAACCTTGGGAGAAGCTTTTTAATGACATAGAAGGTGTCGTTATGCGAGGGGTAAGTTTTGTGCCTGTTTGACTTTATTTAAACTGCAAAAAATGTCACTTAACATATATGACTTTGGTAGAACTTGGTAGTTTAGTTTCTGTTCACAGGACACAGGCACTTGCCAGCTACTGCACAGCTACTGCTGCTTATCTAAGTTTTTGCCTGTTCGATAAGCAATATGAATGAATGAATGAATGAATAGCTAATAAAGTGACGCTTTTGTGTGGGTTAGTGAGGCGCTCTTCTGTGCGTCATCACTGCACTTTCCCCAGTTTTTGCTACTGTCCTGCTTTGTATATTATAAAAATCGACCATTGTTATCGGTAGTTCACTGAAATAGGACTCACTAACAGCAAAAAGAAATGTGAACACCAAGTCCTTCCACCAATTAGGGACTCTATTGATTCAGAAACTGCTGCTGGAAACCCCAGCAAAAGGCAACAATGCGGCTCAGACCCCTCTTCCAATCAGATCACAGATTGAGCCAATTGACTCCTTCCTGCCTCCATTGTGTGGCACATCTATTGATGAGTCTTTTCAGTGGCGCCAACAGTAAATGAACAGTATCTAAGCACTCTGACATTTAGGGACAAAAAAGAAAAAGCAAAAAATGAAAAGTGTCGTCGTTAAGGAGAGAGGAAAAATGCAATTACATAAAAATCAGTAGAATCAAGTGAAAAAGTAAAGGGCAAAAGGGAAGCATTATGAGTTGCCCGGATACGTAGGAACTGCCATCATTACCAACACTGCATTGCCTGTGTTAATGAATCGATGTACTCCTTGTAACCTTTAACTCTCCCTCTTTTTTGCCCTTTTGTTCATTCCCCTCATCTTTACTTCTACTCATTGCCTCACCAGATGACCCACTGGCATTCTCCCCGCTTTCACGCCTACTTCCCCACGGCCAACTCCTATCCGGCCATCTGCGGTGACATGCTCTCTGCGGCCATTGCCTGCATTGGCTTCACCTGGAACGCCGCCCCCTCCTGCACTGAGCTGGAGATGAAGATGATGGACTGGCTGGCGCAGATGCTCGCCCTCCCGGAGCACTTCTGCTTTTCCAGCGGCCAGGGAGGCGGGGTCATTCAGGGGACAGCCAGCGAGTCGACGCTGATTGCGCTGCTCTGCGCTCGGGTGCAACTGCTCAAGGAGCGAGGGCTGCAGCATAAGGTAATTTCAAGTTCAAACAAAAAACGAACATTTTTTTCACTTTAAAAACTGTTTCAAAAAAATGAAAGGTCACCGACGCCGACGATGAGGGCAATGAGGCAAAGTACGAGGTGATGAGTCGTCTGGTCGCTTACACCTCTTCACAGGCGCATTCCAGCGTGCAGAAGGCGGCCATGCTGAGCGCCACTCGCATTCGACTGCTGCCTGTGGACGAGGCAAATGGCCTGTCGTTGGATGCAGACGTCCTGGCGAAGACTATTGAGCAGGACCGCCGCAAAGGCCTCATTCCTTTTATCGTCATCGCCACGCTGGGCACTACAAACACATGTGCTTTTGACAACCTGCAGACGATTGGACCAGTGTGTAAGGATAAAGCAGTTTTTAGTTTGTTACAAAATTTTGTTTGTCAATGTGGATTCTATCTTTTAAACAGGCAAACAGGAGAACATTTGGCTGCATGTGGACGCTGCCTACGCAGGTTCGGCATTCATCTGTCCCGAGTACCGACAGTACATGGAGGGCATTGAGGTACAGTCGTTAAAGTCAAGTGTGCAACAGACTGACTGACTGAACTTGACATTTACTGCAATTGATGCTTGCCCTTCTCTACTAACCAATTAATTACACGCAGTACGCAGACAGCTTCACCATGAATCCGCACAAGTGGTTGCTGGTGAATTTTGACGTGAATGCTTTCTGGTCAGTGTTGATAAATAATCACCATTATTTGTTTTTAGGCTGTCATTAAAAGGTTGCTTTCTTTTCTCACTAAACTAATTGATAGGGTTAAAAATAAGGAGCTAATTGAGAAGGCATTTAATGTGCACCCGGAATACTTGAAGCATGAAAATGAAGGCAAGATTCCTGATTATCGGGTAAGAAAGAGGCTAATTTGTTGTAGTTTTGCAATTAAAAAGACTAACTTTTGTGCTACTAATAAAATGCAGCACTGGCAAATTCCACTTGGGCGACGATTTCGTTCACTGAAAATGTGGTTTGTTTTTCGAAGTTACGGCGTCAGTGGACTGCAAAATCACATACGCAAAGTAAATATCTGCCCATTCTTCGTTGTTTAACAAAAAACTAAAATATTGTTATTGATTACAGCAAATTGAGTTGGCGCATCTTTTTGGTGACCTACTTCAGAAGGACGATCGATTTGAGATGGTGGACCAGATTCGCATGGGTTTAGTGTGCTTCCGCCTAAAAGGAAACAATGCAATGAATGAAGAACTTATCAATTCTATCAACAAAAGTGGAGACATTTTCCTCACGCCGACTAAAGTTAAAGAGCGTTTCATCATACGATTTGCCGTTTGTGCGCGTACCACAAATGAGAAGGATATTCACTATTCATGGAACGTCATCAAAAAGTTTGCCGATTCAGTGTTGGCTAAATGGAACTCATAAAGTCACATAACACACAATATTTAGAAAACGTTTAAGTTTTGTTGACAGAATTCACCAGTGAGTGAGTAATGACTAAATGTTTGAGACATGTTTGAAAAAATTAGAAAACTAGTATAATGTTAGTTTTAGCATTTAAAGTTGAAAACATCTTTTAAACATGATGTTTCAGATTGTTTCCCTAGTGCAATGGTACAAATACTCATATCATAAGATTGTAAAATTAATATCAAATAAAAAGTAAAAATCATCACATTTGAAAAGTAATAACTTGAGAATTCCTAGTTGCAACACCGCTTAAGTGTCTTCTTCCAAGTTTCCAAAAGGATTATTGCTTTCAGTTGAAGGCAAATTATGAGTAGAATTTGTTGGCGACTTTTTAAAGCTGTTTGACGTTGGCTGAGAGTGTGATTGTGATTGTGGTTGTTGCTGCTGTTTAAAGTAGTACTCGATTTCAAGCTCTTTTAGGTTTTCCTCCAGCATGGCCACCTCCTCGTATCGATGATTATCTCTCGCTGTACGAATGTAAGTTCGAATGATGCTGATCTGCTGTGCCAGTGGATCGGTACTTTCGTCCAGTATTTGCGCCCGTTCCTCTTCGTTCATTTGCCGCCACAGGTCAGTGGAGGAGGTTTGCGGACAGAAGCCGTCATCCAGGGAGATGACCGCAGTGGAATGAAGGCTGAGTTCTGATTTGCCGGTGAGTGACTTGCTTAAAGCAGAAGAGGCGGCTTTGTAGTTGGAGTACTGTGTTAGAGCAAACAAAATTAAAAAATTTAGAAATTGCTGACAAGTAAAATAAAAACTTACTTTATCGAATAAATCAGTAGATCCAATAACCGATCGCTCGCCCCGTTCCCGATACAGCTGCTGCTCTTTGAGAACCAGCTCCTTTTCATAGGCGATTCGCTGCTTAATCATCTCATCATTGCGCGCTTTCAATTCGGCAAACTGCTTGTCGTCAGGCAGTTCAGGCAGGCCTAGCAGTGCATTGCGAATGAAGGCAATCGTCGAGCGGCGAATGGCCAACTGCAGATTGTACTGTCGAGTTGGCGGCGGAATTGGCGCTGGTTTTGGGTCATCGGCAGTGGGCGTCCCCTTGGTGAAACCCAGTGCTTCAATCTTTCGACTGAAAAAACAAAAACCAGTTTAATTAAATGAATCACAAAAAAACAAACACAACAGTGCTCTGTTTACCTCATTAGATCACTCGTTTCACCGAGTCGAGTGAGTTTTTTCTTGAGATCGTTTGCATCCGCCAAACTGTAGGTTGTTTCTCCCAAACTGAAATGAACAGTTAAATTACAGTTAAGTTTGTTTAAGTTTTAGTGCCTCTACTTACTTTAAACTTTCTGACATTTTCAGCATGATAGGAAGAAGTCGCTCAATTTCATTAAGTTTCTCCTTCAGTTCAGCATACAACTGAACGATGGGCGGTTTGGTGTAGGCAATCTCCAGTTTTTCCTTGCGATTCGCCAGCAAGCCCATACAATTTAAACATACGCGAATCCTGTCCGCCGTTTCTGCGGCATCAACTGCTCCGGATGAAACAGCGGAAAGCAACATACGACCAATGTTTGGCGAACTACCTAAGCTGATCGAGTTGATGGAGGATGATCGAGGCTTTGATGGGGTGATGAGTTGTTGCGGTTGCAACTTCTGTCCATCCAAACCGACGGGAGTGATCAGCTGACGGGCGTACTCAAAGTCGATAAACTCGGAGCACTTGGTGCACATGACGGCGCCGCACAGGCGACAGTGGTGCTTCTTCCGCGTCAGAATGTTGAACTTGGAGGCGCAGGTGGGGCAGAGGCTGACGATCGACTCGTCGATCCAGTTGACCACTGACTGCTCGTGCTCGCGTCGCTTCACCGGGTCATTGAGGGGCGGGTAGTCGCGCAGCAGTTTATCTAGTCGAATCAGCAGCTTGTTTGTCTCGTAGACGTAGCGCTCGATGCGCGTTTCCCGGATCTTCCGAAAACCTTCCATGTGAGAGCGGCGAGGTCCTGCAACCGAAAAAGAGGGGGACAAAATTAGTTTGAATGATAACAGAAAAAGATTTTAGCCTTGTTGTTTAAAGACTAACCGATTTTCATTTGGTGCTTCCACTCTTTGAATGGATCAAAAACCGATTCAGGTAAATCTTCATCCGCTTTTTGCTCCAGCATGTTCTGCTCTTGAGTTTCAACTCGGCTCGCCATCGTCATCGGTCCTGCTGGGCGGCCACTTTTACGAATTTTGTTGAAAAAGTCCTTAATTTGTACGCCCATCTGACCGGGAATGTCGGAGGCTGAGTTGGGACTAGTGCCTAGGCCGACGGCTGCCGACGAGGCATTACCAACTGTGGCGAAACACTTTTCCGAGTGGTGCATCAACTCGGTGATGGTCTTGAACTCCACCAGGCAGTTCGGACAGAGCAGACCTTCCTTCTCTAGCTGGCCATCACCGACGGACCACTGGTGGCCGATTCCGCTGGTGGAAGAGGTGAACGACAGCGTCTCCAAGTCAGTGGACGATATTGACTGCCGAGAGGTGGACAGAGAGGGCTCCAGTGTGCCCAGCAGATTGCTGTGGCGTAGTGGCGTCTTCTTATGCGACGAGATGTTTGGTCGCGGTCTGGCGGGCGGTGAATCAGTTTCATCCTCAAAATCGCCAAACGGATTGACGCCTGAATTGTTGCCGGCAGTCGATTGGTGGTGGTGGTGATGTGTGTTTGCAGACACTCGACCACTGCTGGCCACCTTTTCCTCCTCTTCAAAGTCACCAAAAGGATTGGACATGTTGGTGAATGTTGGCGATGGTAACACCAAGTTTTCAAGTTTCCGTAAATGTTCTAGAAATAAACGACAACAACAACAAACTGTTTGTTAGCTTTCAGCAGTAGTTGTAACTGGTAACGTCAGTCAATGCAAACTCACACTCATAAACTCTCAGTTGATTAGTTGTGTGGGGCGTAAACAGGCTACAGCAAAAACAACAAACTTAGACTAAGCAAGACAAAAGCAACTTAAAACTGGTAACTCAAAACAAAAAGAAAAATATAAACAAATTGACTCAAACAGTTTTCTAAGAAGATAAGTAACTGTTAGAATTGTCAAAGAGGGCGTAAAAAAGGAATTGACACAAGTTAGATACAAATACAAACCTTCAATATTCACTTTTGCATAAGTTTTGACAGCTCAAAACATGCTGATAACATCACTTTGACTTTTTCCTGAAGTTCAGTGGAGTAAGAAACGAAACTTGTGCTTGAAAAGAAACACACTTAGGGTTTTTGACGACAAGTTTACAATGTTGTGTTTACTAGATTCTGGCAGTCAGCGCAAGAAAGGAGAGGCTGTTGCGGCATCAGTGACTTGTAAACAAGCCGTTGGCTGTTGAAATGGCAATTGACAGAAGTGAAAAGGCGGCAGTGCCCACATATTTGGGCTCTGCTGTTAGGCTGCTCACAACATTCAGATGGATGACTGACAGCAGAGATGGGAACAAGGAGGGCAGCTCTGCCCAGTGAAAAAATATTTTTTAGCTCTACACTCAACGAGAGTGGCCGGCGCTCATTAAGGCCACACTCCAGAAAGAAATGAGGGCTTCCCTGCGCCCTTCCACAAAGCATGTGTTTCAATGAGGATTGTTATGATTCTTGCGGTACATTTATCTCAAGAACTACATATCAGATTAAGGTGATGTAAAAAGCAAAAATGAAGTTAAAAACTTAATCTAACTTTCTGTGGTTAAATATCTCGAAAAAATGTGATAAGGATATACAAAACAGTTGTTGAAATGTTTGTTTTGTCATTCTAATGATTTTAACCAATTTTAACTCAAATATTTAACCACAGAAAGTTAGATTAAGTTTTTAACTTCATTTTTGCTTTTTACATCACCTTAATCTGATATGTAGTTCTTGAGATAAATGTACCGCAAGAATCATAACAATCCTCATTGAAACACATGCTTTGTGGAAGGGCGCAGGGAAGCCCTCATTTCTTTCTGGAGTGTGGCCTTAATTTGTTTAAACCATTTTTAAGTTGCCAAATTATTTTTAATCATTTAAAAGTACTTTTCAACTGGCTAAAGCAAAAAGTGATTTGCAGTAAATTAGTTTTTTAAACAATTTTATTATTTACCATCATGTTTGTACCAAACACTTTGCACTGAACGAGCAATTTAATAAACAAATTTTTTTATTTACAGTTAAACAATGGGCATCAATTCACTTCCAGATAGTCTTTTAAAACAAATATTTTCCACTTTTTGTCTTGGAGAACTTCTGCGTTTTCATCATGTTTGCAGCAAATGGTCCTTAATTCAACGTGCCATCCTTTTTAAAGTAACCAATTTGACAATTTTAACGGGCAACGATGAAAAACATTTTTTGAATGAACAATTCTATACTTTTGATATTCCATACCTAAAAGATCTTTCTGAATGTCAAGACATGCTGGTCAACTACAAAATTAGTTATAAAAATAGTCAATTTGAGTTTCAATGGCTAAATTGTTTTTGGGCAGCCTTTATTACCAAACAACTGCTTAATGTTAAAAAACTGCGCATATCAATGCAATCAACAAAGCAAAAAATTACATTGAAGAAAAATCATGGAAAAACATTGAATTTTTAACGCAACCATTGGCTATTTTTTTAAAAACATGGTTTTTAAGTTAAGATACACTGGTAATTTTTGCCTATTTTGAAACATCGCATTTTGTATTTACTGACATCATTTTAGATTTATTCAGTTTCATAAATGATTGCACAAAATTAAAACATTTTTTACTTGAAAAGCGAAATGTTTTGTTTTGCAAACAAAATTGTAAACAAATTATTCCACTAATTGACTTGCCCGTTTTAGGTTGGCCTGAGTCACTGCATTTTAATTTTCTAGATTTTCCAGATCAAATTGTCAGAATATTTTTCAAATATGGTTCAAACAATCTTAATTTGCAATCAATTAATTTAGTTGATTTAAACAAAATTTTTTTTAAAATTGGTAAACATGATAAAAAACTTTAAAACAAGTTTCACCAATTTTGTTATCTTTACATTACAACTAAAAATAATGATGATAATGGAAATTTGTGCATTGAAAATTTTTCCGGACTCCATAAATTAAATGTTGAAGTTGATCACATTAAAAATTTAGAAAAAACAATAACAGATTTTCGTCGTCTGAATTCATTATTCCTTTTAAAACTAACATTAAGGAGGGGAAATTGCGCACATAACAACTTTTTTCGAATTTTTGGTTTTCTTTTCTAGTCAACAGTTTTTTTAACAAGATTTTGAATCACGCAGGTACATTTTATGCTAAAACGGGTAATACCACAAAAATGATCAAGGTGTCAAATAAAAGATGACAAAATTATCTAGATTTTGTAGGCTTTACTTTTTTTAAATTTACATTTTTTCTTCATGTTTCCTCGGTTAAACTCCTTTTGACCGGAAACGCCTGATCAAAGAAAAATAAGCGACCTATACCATTTTACTCAACTCAATTTTACCTTTTCAACAATATTAAATTCGGCGATGAAAACATTTTTTGAGTCAAATATGTATGGCGTGTTATGTACACCCAATTCTCATAAACAACATACACTTTTTAAAATTAAAATTGTGAAATAGAGCAAAAAACGTTGTGTTTTATTTTATTTATTAAAACTGAGTATAGTGTATTTGACAAATCAACCCAAAAGTTGTATTGAAAAGCTTACATACGCATTGTAAAAATAAAAACACAATTAAATGCTTAATGTGTAAAATTTAATACTTTTCAAAATGAGTAAAAAAGTGTGTCAAATTGCAATGAAACCGGCAAATGGAGTGTGAGTGAGAGCAATAGCAGTAGTGTACATTAAGTAAGTTTGAGCAAAAAGTTTATTGTTTATGCTACAGTGGTGAGTATTGTACAAGCCTACAAAGCTTTAATGAGTTGATGCTGATGCTCCAGTGAGCTGAGCGTTGAGAGGAGAGCATTACCGTTACTACTGCCACCAGTACTACTGGCCCTTGCCTTTGGAGACTGATCTTCAAATGTCTCAGATGACTCAGAGGCGCTGGCGCTGCTGCTGCTGCTGCTGCTACTGCTGTTGCTGCTGCTGTTGTTGTTATTTCCGCTCTTGACCGGCGGCTCATCGGCAACTTTGGGCGACAGCTGAGGTCGAGGTGACGATTTGTTGGAGTGAGCTGGTGGTGGTGGTGAGGATGGCTCCAATGAGGAACACACCGACGTGGCCGAATCGTCAGTTTCTGAGCCGGAAGAGGAGTGCAGTGAAGAGGGCGACATTGAAGAGGAGCCGGTGAAGCAGTGCAGCTCGGCGTGCTTCGCCAGCTCAGCTTCGCTTTGGAGCGACTGTCGACAGACGATGCAGTGAGATGATGAACCATCGGTTGCAACAGGAAAGTGCACTCTGTGGTGCTCCAGGAACTGGTCCATGGTTAGGTGCAGCAGCTGATCCTCGCATACGGTGCACTGGTGAGACTCGTTGTGGTGGTACTGGTGGTGGGGATGATGGTGGTGGGGGTGCAGATGATGTTGCGCAGATGTAACGGAAGCGGACCGAGAGCGACGCCCATTGGCAGCTGATGAAAGGCGGTTGTCCTTCTTCTCCAAAAGACGGTTCTCCTCGTCACCATCATCCTCATCGTGTACTGAAATGTCCTCATCCTCATTCTCCTCACCCTCCTCTTCTTCACTGTCATCCTCCACCACTACGTTTTCCTCCTCCTCTTCCTCTTCCTCTTCTTCCTCATCAACCTCCATTTTAAGGTGTTCCTCTTCATCCTCATCATTTTCTCCCTCTTCATCAGTCTCCTCAAGAACGGCGGCAATTTCCGTTTTGTTAATCAGACTGTCAATGCCAAAGTTGGACACCTTTCGGGTGGTGGGTGTTGTCGTTGTGGTGGTGGTGGTTGATGCGGGTACACCTGCTGTTCCTGCTTCTAATGATGGTAAAGGGGATGATGGTGATGAGCTTAGCTTTGTTTTGCAGTTGAGCTTGTTTGGGGTAAAAGACGTCGTTCCGGGGGTGATAGGATGAACCGCCTGGACGTGCTCCCTCAACTCTGCTTCACTTGCCCACAAAGTGGGCGTTTTCTGATGTTCAGCCTCGGCATTTCCTTTATTATCGGCATCGCAGAGGGCACAACCAAAACGCGGCTCGTCCTTTCCATGTCGACTGACGATGTGTTCATCCAGTTTTGCCTTCGACTCAAAGGGCGGCACCTTACAGGAGAGACACTCAAAGAGGCGGCGGACGTGTTTTTCCATAAAGTGCAGTGTCACATCAGCTTGCGAGTCAAATATTGGCGATGCCTTGCAGGCGTCACAGCGGTGAACAGTGGTTTTCCGCTGGGCATGTCGCACGATAACATGAGACTCCAACGACTCGACGCTCTCAAAGTGGTCCTCCGAGCAGTAGGAGCAGGCCATGTTCACTACTTCAACCTTTTCTGCTGCAGCATTGGTTGCTGAAGCAGAAGCGGCAGAAGCAGCAGCAACGGCGGCGGCCACAGCGGCAGCATTGAAATGATTGCCCGTCAAGAGGGCGCCGGCGTTCATCTGATGACCAACTGCTGTCAGTTGACCACTACCAGTCTGGTAGGACTTGAGCAGGTGCAGGTACTGCGAGTAGGCGCTCATGTCGGTGTACAGGTTGCTGTACAGTTGCGGAAACTTGCTCATGAAGGAGTGGTAGGGATTGGCAGTTGTGGAATTGGCTGATGCCTGAGTTGAAAGGCCGTTGAAGAGGTTGGTGGGAAAAGCGTTGGCCGCTGATCCGCCGGTTGGATTGCCATTGCTGTTTCCGGTGCCCGTGGCGGCCATCGAGTGCAGCGACTGCCAGAGAAAGGGATTGCTGTAGAGATCGGCAGAGTTGAGGAAGGACTCAGGAAAAAATTGGGCGGCGGCTGCGGCGGCGGCGGCGGCTGCTGCCAAATGAGTTGCTCCATTGCTGCCCGCCTTTGTTGGACTGCAGTTGCTGGAGCTGGTCGAGGTGGAGGAGCTATTTGCCGGTGACACCTGAGCAGAGTGACTGTGCTGGTGGTGGTGGTGGTGAGGGTGATGGTGGTTAGGGTGATTGAGGTGATGATGGTTGGGGTGATGGTTTGGGAGGTGGTGGTGATGATTCGGATGATGATGATGAGTTGGCTCTTTGAAGTTAGAGCCGCCCTTACTGTGGAAGCCTCCGTTGTTGCCGCCCTTGAGCAGCTCCGACACTGGCCAGGAGTGCTCTGCCATCGATCGGCCGGCGGCCTTCTTCAGCAGTCCACCCGACTGTTGGCTGTTGATCTCGTTCAGTGGTCGCTTGAGGGAGGTCGTCGAGGTGACCTGGTCGGCATTGTCACCATTTTTAGAGAGTGAGTGATGTGAGCTGATGTACGGGCGAATGGGCTTTGAGTCAGGAAGGCCTCCATTTCCACCGGCGCTGCGTTTGTGATTCTGCATGTGACTAGAAAGTGCTACAGAAGAAAAGGGAAAAGGTTGCAAAATGGGTCAATTTTTTGGGTTCTTAAGCCTATGCTACACCACCCTCTCTCTCCTTACCTGCAGCGGTATTGTAGCCTCGATTGCAGAAGCTACACTGAAAGGGCTTCATGTGGTCGTGCGTCTTCATGTGAATCTTCAGGTGGTCACTTCTGCTGAAGGCCGACTCACACTGCGAACACTGGAACCGCTTGTCGCCGGTGTGCAGCTTAACGTGGCGATCACGAGAGCGCTTGTGCTTGAAGAATCGATGGCAGAACTCGCACTGAAACGGTGTCTCGGTCAGTGTGGACATGATTTTTGGGTTTCTGTTGGAAAGGCGAAAAGAGAGGAAATGCAAACAAAAAAGAGATGAGAACTTAATGCACATGACGGTTTGATGAGAATATGAAAAAACCAGTACTATGATTTTTTATCTGAGCAGCATTTTTTCCTAGACTTGCAGGCTTTATCTAAACTACCATCATCAAGTGTTGCACCTGGTTGGTATTCGGAAACATCTTTTATTTCTGGTATTTTCCAAATATGCTACGCACTGTAGTGAGTAATATGAAATCAGTTAACGATTAAATCACTAATGATTTAACTAACAAAAATAACTGTCATTAGAAAATCTATTTAGCATTAATTTATTAAACAATAAAAGTACTAGAAATACAAAGTTTATGTCACAATACCTTTGGTTTGGTGAAACTGTAGATGATGAGTATTTGCAAACTTTGATGAATTTAACAAAATGTGGCTTGCTTTACAAATGACAGCAACATTAAAAAATGACACATGGCAGTAGTACTGAAGACAAGTCCTTGAAAAATTGTTTCGATAACAATGACAATAGCTAATTAGCAAAAGTAAATTGTTTAATCAGCAATCAAGTGTTCATAAACATGTGCACAGCAAGGATGAATGAAGCGGCTGCAAAACAGTTTCAAGTAGTTGATTATCAGATAACAGATGACTTGCGTTGATAACTTTGCTGAGGTGACAATTCCTTGCAGTAATCAACAGGTTCACAATGGGCAATGCAAATTGTGTCGTTTCAAACAGATGATAGCGTTGATAAGCGATAAGCGGATAGTAAGACAAGTGTTGCACAGCACTAAAAGAATGAAAAGTGAAACACAGTGTGCGTGTGTGTGTGTGCATCAACGTTGGCGGTCAAGCGCAAAGTAACACACAGTGTCCACCTGTGATGAACAGAAGTCGACAACTGACGATGCTGTGCCCGCGATGCCTGTGTTTGTTTGTGTTGGAGTGCTCTTCTTCTTCTTCTTCGTTAATACTACTCTCTCCCTCTCACATGCTTTCGTGTTCGATGTCTTCTTGTCTTTTACCTCATCTTTATCTTTGTCTTCTTTTTCTTCGTTTTTCGTGAAGCAGCAGCAGGTGAGCAGTGATTGAGATCCCTCCTCCAGCTGCAGTCACCTAAGAGTGAACAGGTGTGGTCAGGAGGCAGTGCTCCTACTGTCAGTCTGTGCGTCTGTGTGTGTGTTTGTGTGCTTACTGAGGTCTTCTTTATTTTTCGTTGGCTTGGCTTCATCTGACTTCTATGCTTGCCGCCTGTTGCCGCCAATCGCTCTCTTTCCCTCTCTTACCTGTTTATCAACACACAACACACTGCAACAATCGCAATAAAAAAACTGACTGACTGACTGACACTGGACAGTCGCTGGTGAAGCCACCTCATCTACCGGGTAAAAAAATTGCGGTTTGGGAGTTTGAATTCGGATGACAGAATAGAGACAAAACAAGTGACTAATCAAACAAAAAAAAAGTTTATAAAAGAATTGTCTAAATGGTCAATTCTGTGCCTTCATTTGAGAAAAATGTGTCAAGAGTGTTTCAGTGCGGTCCCTTTCAAGGCATTTAAAAAATGTGTTTGAAAGAATTGGCTGAAATAGTTTAGACTAAGGTGCTTTTTATGCCTGTGGGATTGCCTTTGCTGGAGGTGATGCTGATGGAGCAAAGGGCAAAGAGCGGATGACCGGACGATCTTTCTTTAAAGAAAGCAAAAAAAGAAGAAAAGAGGGGAAAAGGAAAAGAAGAAGGGGGGAGAAATTTCTTAGCCGAGTGGAAGCCATTGACAGGCGACGGTGTGGTGGTGGCCACACAAGAAGCCAAAGTTGAAGGAGAGGGCGACTGCGGGGCAGATCGAGGGTGACCGGCAAGCGGTTAGCCTGTCCGCACTCTCTCTCTCTCTCTCTCTCTCTCTCTCTCTCTCTCTCTCTCTCTCTCTC
>JAALOO010000260.1_pt1 | contig 49253 bp, 46 predicted proteins | sample 7257641 | NCBI WGS metagenome assembly JAALOO01 (sample SAMN14085613, study PRJNA598686) | mite metagenome | biome: ENVO:01001000; feature: ENVO:01001002; material: ENVO:01001226; isolation source: single female mite from University of Michigan culture on fish food culture... ...
TAAAGAATACATTACGCCGCATGGTGACGCGCCGATCGCCTTGTCTGGCCTTAAACTGACAAAAAGTTAATTTTTGCACGGTTTAATTTACATTTCACACAATGTCGCCGGTGTATTGCACTGGTATCTTCCATTTATTCACCCTGTGCTTGTGTACGCAATTCTAAATGACCGCAATTTAAGTTGCGTATCACCATTAAGCCACCAATTTGCTTGTGTGTCTGCCGTTGATTACAATGTTCGTGCTTTCATTATCGACTCTTTCATGTTGATGATTAGCACATTAGGAGAACCCACTCTGAGCACATCGAGTGCCACGTGCTCACAAGTGATGCTGCCTCTTCTTGATTGCTTGCCAACTCGAATTGCTCATTCTCCTTGACTGTAATACTACCGATTGTAAATTTGTCCCCATCACCGTTCATTCAGTTATTCTTTCCACTCTCTTCATTCATATTCAGTCTGGTTTTAGTATTACCACTGTGTGTGCAGTAATCTGTGAGTAGTGGCGATGGTCGTGGTGGTGGTAATCACTAGTAAAGCTAATGCGGCCTGCAGCATCGTCAACGAGCACCAGTCATCACCACACACACCGTCACTACCCTTCATTCTCCTCTATTTCCACCGTTTCCCTCAATCAAAGTTTTGGTCGGCTCAAAAACTGCTACTGCAATGCTGGGACTTTGCTTCCACTGTGTGTGTGCCTGTTTACACAACGGATTATATTGGCAATCGTTATTATCGTTCTGGTGGCACACAACTCAGCCCAGCAGCACCACCATCAAAGCTGCCATTAGCACAAGCACGCTCTCTGTATTTGTCTTTTTACTTTTGCCCCTTTTTTGCTATTTACAATTTTTCAGCAGTTTTAATCTGTTTGCTTGCCACCACTACCAAACTGTCAGTGTGCCTATTTTCATACCAGAGAAAGGCATTGCAGTGCTGTAATCACAGTCAGCCCAACCACCGAATGCCCCTGCCACTGTTGCTGATTTAATGAGCACACATTAGTAGGGTCTTTTTTTGCGTTGCTACTGCACTTCCACTGAACCATGTTTGTGTGTCCAATTGTTGTTTGCATCGCTAATAACCGCCTGGAGGTGTCGTAGTCAGAAGTGCTATTAGTCTTCTGTGACCGAGCATCACCATGGCCATCACCACCAATTAGCACTACTGTGATTCACTTGCTTTTATTTTTTTTATTCTGTACTAGTTGACAGTTTCCGTCAATTAAAAGTATAACGAAGCTGGAAAGGGACAATGGAACCTGACGATGCAGCACAAACTGTCTTTTTGACAAGCACCTAGAAGCATTCAAATGCTCTCTTTTTTGCCTTTAAAACGAAATTAAATGTGTTTCACCATCATTGCCTTCCTTCCTTCCTCGTTTTCTTCTTCTTCTTTCACTGCGGTTTTTCGTGTCTCCGTCACGTAATTCTCCTTAAATTGGTTCTTTTCCTGTCAGTAAATGGTGACCTGTTGGTGGTTTTCTTTGTGTCTGTGTAGTAATCTTGGCAGTTTTAGTGCGTCCTTTTTTTCTTTAACGTCTTAAACGTTTTGGACTTACATTATCAAGAAGAGATATCTCTTTTGCCATTTTCCTCACTACTTCTCCCTTGAATGACGTATTTTGCCTGTTTGCTTACTTTCTCTACAGCAGACGACGATGCTTAATGAATGATTGTGATCTAAAGATAAGTTAGGGTGGAATAGTTAGTAGCTAATAGAATGAAAAGTGACTCCGTTCATTTGAGTGTGCAGCAGTAGTAGTAGCAATGACACTGGAGGAGAACACTGGTGTCAGGGAAGTGCAGTAAAAAGCAGCAAGAGAGAAACTGAGACTGTGCACAAGACTGTGACTTGAATTAATTTGGCTAAAACAGAGTGTGTGTGTGCTTTGGATTAATTAAATGTAAATGAGCGCGCGCTCTTTTTCTATGTGAAGCATCTCAGTGTGAGTATGTGGATCGTTTCGTAGAGACGATCATCACTTACACAGACTTTCTGTGACAGATCTTCTTGCTGCGTTGGAGCAGATGCTCAGTGCTCACTTCCACTCAAAATCTCACTCTCCTTTCCTAGCGTTTGACAAACGGAAAAAACGATTGCGATTTGCATCTGCTCATCAAAGTAAAGACAGGATAAAAACTAATGATAGAAAAAGGTGGTATTGAAGTACTGTTTATACCATCATCAGCATTGGTGTTATCATCAACTCGATATAAATATCGACTCAGTGTGAATAGATGCTTTAATCCGGTAGTAATGAGAAAGTCCCAAACTAGTGCTCATTTGACTACTGCACTGCTGCTTGTGCTGGTGTTCATTGGAACACATCTGATTACGTCTGTTGCATAATTGGCTCGTTGACAGATGTACCCCCTCTTCTCTTCTCCTAGTGACAGTTTTCTCTACCTAAAACTTGAGCATTATGTGTTTGCTAGAGCAGGAAGTTTGCGGACGTGTGTGATTCAGTCATCAGAGTAGTCGTGTGCGGTGGCACTCATTCTTTTTGTGATTTATTATCCAGTTCTCTCAGTATTACTTGAGACGTGTTTGCCTAGGCAAATTCGATCAAGACGAAAAGAGCCGAGATTGTGAGGGCGCGAATTAATTAAGACGGGCAGTGCCCAAAAACAAAAAACTCAATTGAGAGTGCTACCGCTGATACTGATGCTGTTGGGACACTGACTGCGTTGATGTGATAACTAACTAGGTACAACTAACATAGTTACTATCAGTGGTAACAGCAGCAGAAGCGGTATTCATCGTTTTCTGTGATGCCCAAAAAACCTACGTCCTCTTTGATGTTCTCCTGTCTCCCGTGTCTGTGCGAGCGTTCGTGTGTGCATTCATATTCATATTTGAATTAATTAACGCACTTCTGTGGTACCATGCATATTTAATTATTATTAGCAGCAAAGATGAAAAGATGCAGTGATGGCAGAAGAATATTCTGCTACAGCTGCTTTGCTTTCACTCACGTAGAATGGGAAATTTGTCAATAGAGAGAAAGCTCTATCAGTGTCGGTAGTGGTGGCTGTGCTTCCATTAGCAGTCAGCTTTGAGTGCTCTGCACAGATGCAACACTAGGAGAGAGGCAGCCCATTAATTAGATATGTAAATGCGGTAGTTGTACCGACGCTACTGTGTGCTACACTGTATTTCACTGTTGTGGTAGTAGACACTTGATTACGGCATACATTAGGCAGAAAACGACAGCGGCACCGGCACCGGCAACACTGAATACAATTGAGGCAGACGCAGCAGTCAAAACATAATTCACACGATAGTTACCTAGCTGAAACTGCTGTTGCAAAGGCAATTTGTTTTAAGGCAATTTATCAAATTCACTCGCACCTTGTTTGTCCACAATGATCACTCACTCTCATTAGCTGTTTCTGCAACTGCAATTGGTCGGATAAACAGACAGTAGTGATGAACCACCAAAAACCCAAAAACAAATCAGTGCACATTTTTTCATCATGTTTTTACGCCGGATTAAATTTCCTTTCTTTTTCAGTAGTGGACACTCACCAAACAAACACATTCAATAATTGCAATTTTTGCTTTGATGCAAGAAAATGGCAATTATTTGCTGTCTAAAGGCTACCACTTATTGTATGTAAGGGGAGTAAGACAATGATAACTAATGCAGAACCAAATTACAAGGCAAATAAAAGCATGTTGGGGCAGTAAAAACAGTGAAAAGCAAAAAATTAATTAGAACTGATAAATATGACAGTGGACAACAGCCATGTTCCTGTGCTGCTGCTGCATCAGCAGAAGAAACAAAAATCCAGGATCCTCTTGAGGAATATGTTTTCATCTCGGCTGCTGATTTAATTATTTCCCTGCATTCTCGGCTGCACCAGAGTGCGTCCAACTTGGCCACACTCGATTTGGTACAACTGCTGAAGTGCACAAGTGCACAACATCCTCTTTTAGGAGCATTCGCTTTTGTGGTCAGCACTTAGCAATAGACAGCAACAGCAACAGCATCAGCCTTTGTTAGTGACCGCATCGACCGGCTAATTGCACTGCTTTCTTGTTTCCTCTTTCTACCAAAAAAGCTGTTTTTAGTGGTGTCCAAGTTTCAATGTGTGTGTGTGTCTTTTGAATTGAAAAGGGGTGTCAGTGTGTTTCGGTGATAATGAGCTAAATTAATACATTGACAAGCAGTGAGTGCAGTGGCGGCCGTTGCCGGTCACACAATGCCGCACTCGAATTAATGGAAAAATAATAGTTGAGGTAGAAGTTGCGGTTAAAGAAAGAAGGAAAAGGCAATCGACGTTTAATAGTAAGGAAAAGGGCAAAACAAGCAGACAATAGACATGGAGAGGACCAAATCGGAAAGATGTGCCAGTGTCTGTTGTGGCAATAGTGGTAGCCTCGATTCCGTTGCCGCCGCCGCAATTGTATAATGGAAAGTACTTTCTTTCTTTTCTTTGTTCTTTTATTTCTTTGCAAGTGGCCACAAGAGGCCGATAATAAACAGAAAGGCAGTCATTGGTTAAATGGTGGTAGTAATGGAAGCTGCAACAACTTGTCGACAGGCAGCTGAAGTTGCTGTCCAGTTTTGGTTTTCTTCTCGGCGTTGGTGCTGTTGCACAGTTTGCGACTGCAGGACTGCATGCTTCGATTGATTCGATTTACTGTTCACTGGACACCTTGAAACGGCCACTCGTCTTCTTTTTTTTCTTCAGTTTCTTCTTCTCAGTCAACTCGATTACTACACCAGCAAGTTGCTTACTCACTGGCCCTTTCTCTTTCTTTCCTTTTCTGTCTGCCAACTTTCAACTCCAATGGTGTCTGCAATCGAATTTGTTCTGTTTTGCAGACTTGGACTCAGACGATTGTGTCACCTTTCAGTGTGCGAGCGCTGCTCACATCGGTGAATTAGATTTATAAAGCGATGAGTTTGCTGAAGAGTTGGAGCGAGAAGGGAAAGAAAAGTGGGACTTCGCTGTTCGTTGAGTTGTTGTTGCCGCTTCTTCCTCTGCCTTTGTTCATCAAATTGGCCAAATTAGTGGAACGGCGTCTGCCGTTGCTGCCGCTCTGACAATTTTGACAGTTCTCCCCTTCAATAGTTTTGCCACTTGTAATATGAAAATTAATTTTCCTCCAAGCCCCAAGCAGTCAGCCCATTCATTCATGCTTTGTATTCATGCTATTTCCCAAATTCTGCACTCGTTATTGCAAACAATCAATTTACGTCTTTATCGATTGGTGCTTGGTTTTGGTCTTTCTGTGTTCTGGTGGGCTCCAATTTAAGTTGGAAGCAACTTGATGTCCTTTTTTTTCTATCTCACTCAATAGCCTCAATTCGTTTCTCCGAGCCGAGCTCACTCGAGAATTCAACACTGCTGCAAACTGAATGCAGCACCAATTTGTCTTTGCCAGTTTTCTTTTGGGCATGTGAGCTCAATGCTCAGATCTTGGCTGTTGAACGCACAATGGAGACACAAGAAGAGCAGCGTTTGTGCATTAGTGTGATTTATCCGCTTTAGGTTTGTGCAATCTGTTTAGAGATGCAGCAGCAGCGGCGGCGGCAATTCACCCGGGAGATGCCAATTTTCGCCAGTGGCATTTGCGGCTTCTTTACTATGGAAAGTGCCTAGAGAAAATTCAAGTGTCAAAAAGAGTGCACAATTTGGGCATTTTTTCACCTAACCGCTCACACTTGCAATCTTTCCTTTTACAGTGATTTTCCTTCTGAAATCTTAATCCGTGGAACACACAATTGTGCGTTCACAGTGGCACTGACTGAGTGTGACATTGGCTGGTGACACTAGCTGACCTTGCCCTTTGCCTCTCTTACTCAGGAGTGCACAAGAGTTAATTAATGCCAAAGCTTTGTATAGCTAGACCTAGCCCCAGACACATTTTAATCCCTGCTACTCCATTCAGCCAGCTTGTCTAATTTTGCTGTTTCAATTCAGTGATATTGCATGCAACGAATTCCGTTAAAGGTCAGCAAGCCTTTATGCTTTGTGTGTTCTTATGTGACAACTTTTTCCACTCACTGAGAGTTGAACTTTAGTTTGGATCCGCTTTGCAATGGTGGTTGTAGATGATAATAAACATTTTACGTCATTTGGATAAAAACATGTTGCAAAAAATGAAAACATAATCAAATTGAAAAAGTACATTCTTCCTGAGAAGACAAGAGCAAAACAACTACATTTGACATTTCCTGTAGCATTTTCTGAACTTTGTCATTTGGTTAGCTACTTTTGAAAAGGACTAAGATTATTGAATCAAAGCTGCAAAACTGTTTGCACTCAAAAAGAGCAAAAGCAGCCTCTTTATGGTTTTCTCGTTTTCTCTCTTTCCTTTTCTTTCTCTCTCTCTCTCTTTCACTTCTCTTCTCAGCGTCAGTTCCCCTTCCGTGAGTGCAAATAAAGTGTGCTCGTGTTGACTAGTGCTGTCCTCTTGCATCGGATGCTATCGCCTACAGCCTACCGCTACTGGAGAAGGCGCATGTTTTGGACAGCCAGTTTGTCGTAGTAGTCGTAGTGGTGCCCGGCGACTTTGTCCAAGACGAGGAGTCAACGACAAGCCCAGTGCAGGCATGTGAGCAACAGACACTCATGTCCACTAACACACACACACACACTGTGACTCATTTGAGACGGCGCCATAAAGTAGTCATCAGAGACTGAACCAGCAGTGCCCGCTTTTCCAGTCAGCAGCTATTTTAGCATCTTTTCACTACTGCTCCTTTGTCGTCTGCATGTTTTCGCCCGTTACACGTGCGCTACACACCTCCAACAATCAGAGTTCAATTGCGGCGCTGATTGACTAATGTGAACGCTGTGCTTATCACTGCAACTGCTGATGACTAGCCATAGAACTTGCTATAAAAGATCATTTGCGAAGTTCTCCTCTATTTCGGTGATCATCAGGCTGTCTTTTTACCAGTCTTTTTCTTCTTCTGTTTCTTATTGTTCGGTCGCACAGATTGCTGCTGGTTTTCCTTCCCTCGCTGGACTCATCTTCTGTGATACATCTCTCAATCTTTCTCACTTCATCCGCCACCACCACCACCTCTGTTTTTACCCTCATCATCGCCTCACCACCAGGTATGTGTCATTTCTCTGTTTCTTTGCAAAATCTCTGCCTGTGTCATCATTAGCGTCACCATCATCAGCATCTGCGACAGCGGCAACACTTGTGCATCTTCTGTTTCTACTTCATTTGAAAACGTACCTAAAGTTAGTATGTCTCAACATCACCATCATCACCACCACCACCACCAAGTGCCAATTTGGCGATTCGAGGAGCAGGTGATGAGCGAGCGAGGACTTCAGTGCTCTTTCCCTCTTTGCTTCTTCAGCAGAGTTTAGGAGCCTGCGGCGACGTCGGCACCAGGCCAATTACGGCCTCTCCCTCTCTCTCTCTCCAGCGTGTGCCCAGCTAACGGCAGATGCTGAGCTGCCGCTGTTCGCTGTCTCCCTGGAAACCTAGCAACGCTGTCTGTTCAGCAGCAGTCAACAAGCAGCTGTCGTCGTGATGGTGGCAATGCTCATGGTAGTGCCTCTTTGGGGCCACAAGTGACGACTGTTGCGCTGAGGACGACGTTGGCCGAGCATATGGCCGAAGCCGTGTGCTCACTGCCAACATATGTCCATGTTAGAGTGCATTCTCTCTCTCCTTGCCCGTCTCTGATTCTTGTGCCCGTTTGCTCGCGTGGCCTCCTTTGCCACTCTTCTCTCTCTCATTGGCCAGGGTCGCCATGCTGGCACCACTGCCACCACCACCAGTTGTTGTTGGCACGTACCATTGGACTTGAGAGCCGCAGTGGCACGTGTTTGTCTGTGCGGAGCAGAGTCCTCCTTTCCATTGTCCTCCCTCATCTCCCCCTCTGATGGCCTTCACCCCGGCCCCGATGACCTAACGTCTGCCATGCGACCGACGCGCGTTTGCTGCGTGCCAGCCTGCCTTGCCCTAGCTTACCTCTCTCTCTCTCTCTCTCTACCTGCTAATGTCCTTTAGTTGAGGAGTGCGTAGTGAACCATCTGTTCGATTGGCACGATTTGTCTCTGACTGTCTTGGTGTGTGTCAGCCACCCTCTACTGAAAGAGGGCGAAAGAGAGAGAGAGACTGGCCAACTGTCGACTGCTTCTGCTGCTGCTGTTTGTCTGTTGTTGCTTTTGCCAACGAACTACCTGGGCACACTGGAATGCCTCAGTCTGTCTGTCTCTGCCTGTAATGGCTTCTTTCTTTGGCCAACTGTCGCTCTAGCACACACCTTTGACCACTGCTGACCACCACCACCACCTTCATTCCTAGGCAGTGCATTCTTGACCCCTTGGCAACACTGCGCTTACTTTCACCTTGACTGCACCTTGCACTTGGCAGTTCAAAGACACCTTTCTTTTTTGCTCAACCTTTTTTCAGCTGCTTTTTAGGCAAAATGATCGCGTTTTGCTGATGGAACCAGTGCCCAGCCGATTCATTATCAGGCTAATTTGTGCAGTGTTTTACTACCGAACCCAGTGCCGATTACTATTGAGCCATCATCATTATCAGTCACACTAATTGAGCAGTGAATAGTCGGTGTGTGCTCCCTATTCTGCTAATGGGAAGCGATGTTCACTTCTCTGCTTTCTTCCGTTTGGGGCGCAACGCTTTCATCAGCGATGATTAATGAAAGCAGAAGGGAGCGTGAGGACAGCACAAGTAGAAACAGTAAAAGAGAAAGAATATGGCGCCAGCAGCTTGATCTGATTTTCCGCAAACAAACGTACACACTGGCAGTGACGCCCAGTTGTTGGCAGCCACTTTCCCCGGACAGTTAGTCAGCCAGCCAGTTGGCTTTCGCAGTTTGCACTGTCCGCGAGACCGGTTGTACAACTCGTCCTCGCATTCGGATGGACACTTTCGATTTTGCTGTCAGCTATTTTTGACTGACTGACGAGCAAGGCAGAGGCAGCAGCAGCTAATACCGGTCATGCGGGCGTCACATTAACCTCGTTTCGGAGGCGGCAGCATCACTACCACAGTGCCCAACTGGCCAGCAGCAGCATCATTCAGTGCAGTGAAGAGTTAACTTCAGTGCAGTATCATCTGCCTCTCTCTTTCTCTTTTTTCGACCTGTCTGACCGGTGGTCTCTCTCCTGTGGTCTTTGCCTGGCGCCCAGCAGACGGTCAATAACCCGAGTTTGCTTGTTGCCGATCACTTTGCTGTCGTTTCTGCCGTTTGCTGTCCTCCTCCTCCTCCTCCTCCACCATCTCTTCACAGTTCTAATCGATGCCTCTCAGATTGATCACACCGGACAGTGGGCAGAAAGGCAGAGCAACAGTTGTTGTTTCACTCACTCTCTCTGTCGTCCATCTGATTATCAGCAGCAGCAGCAGCAGCCACAGCACTCACTCTGACTACTAATCTCTCTTTGGCTGACTCTTGCGGCACTTCCTCCCTTTTCTTCCGGCCTCGTTTGGCTGGTGCTTCTGCCTTGTGGACGCTTCCTTCTTGTCGCTGTTGTTGCTTTCTTTTCCCTTCTCCAGACATTTCCCTTGCTGCTAAACTGGGCCCGACGCTTACACTTCTTTTCTCGACATTGTTTCCGGGCACACACACAAACTCGCTGTCTCCGGAGGCACAACACGTGTCAATTTTCCGACAGTCTAGCCTCTAGGATCCGAACAGGAAGAGATGGTGCTGATGTTGCTGCTGTTGCACGGCGTCACTTAGTACCTAGCTGCAAGGGCCGCTGGAGATACGGGCCAATTGTTGCCACCGGATTTGTCCTCTTCGTTGTCGTCGTCGGTTTTCCGCCGTCCAACATTTGCGGCTCCTAGTGTTGTCAGAGCTCTGCTCTTCTAGCTGCTCTCTTCGACCTTTGACCCGACAACCTAAGAGCTGGGGGTTGGTCTTCAGTGATAGCTTCACATCGCTTAGCTTCTCTGCCCCATCCTCTCTCTCTCCCCCTGGTCCCCTCAACCTCTCAGCCATCTGTCTGAGCAAGCGCGAGAGAGAGAACAGCTGTCAGAAGCAACAGTCGCCGCCGATGCCGACGCCACTGCAACGGACAGCACTAGCATAAGGCAGGTGCGTTTGGCAGTGCTGAACAGACGCTGCGCTGTTTTCTCGCTTTCTCCCTTGTTGAAGCAGCCCTCAGCAACAGTTCAAGCTCGCTCAGCCGCTCATTCGGCCGCTCACCTTTGAATCGAACGCACACGCTGCTGCTGCTGTTCAGCGCGCACACTGTTTTGTCACACACCGTTTCATCTGGGCCCTTATCTCTCTATGTCTCTGCCGTCGTCGTCGTCGTCGTGTGTTCTGGTGTGTGCACTCTCGATTCTTGATTCTTCGACTTTGCACCCGAAAGGAGTGCTTTGCGCCGCCGCTGCCGCTTTTTAGGCTAGAACACACACACGCACACTCTGCTGGCTTTCTCGCTAGTTTTCCGTGTTGACAAGATGCCACCAAGCCGTTCTTATTCTGGGAAAGGTTCCTCTTCCTCGTCTTCATCTTCGTCCTCTTCTTCTTCCTCCTCCTCTTCTGCTTCTTCAGCATTCTCCACCCGTTCAGTGCTTCACAGCGGTAGCTTTAAGCAGTCTTCTCGTCGAAGAGACAGAACTGTCGTATCTGCTGCCCACCATCACCACCATCACTCTTCGCCGATTCCCTTTCCAGCTATTCACAGTTTGTGTTTTTGTTTTTTCAGCCCTCGCTTTCCACACACCATTGACCAGCACTACCGCCTGAAGCTCGACAATCTCGCAGAGGTGAACCTGTCGCCCTTTATTGGCGCCCACTTTATCACCACATCGAGCATCTTCCAGCACCACCAACAACAACAACACCAGCAGCAGCAACACCATCTGCAGCAGCAGCACCACCACCACCAGCCAAACCACGCTACCATGGGCCAAAAGGTGAGCAGCCCTTTCAACAAGCCACACTCCGGTGCTGGCGGCGTGCTTCGCGATTCATCCTCAACCACTTGTACCTCAACGATTACACCCGTCCACCAGACTGGCGAAAATGGAAGCTCACATGCCGAACACAGCCTACACGGCCACCTTCGCAGTCCATTCATCGAACCACCACGGCCAGCTCGTCTAGACCTTTTACTGGACATTCCACTAGCCACCGAGGAGACGCAAAAGGAGCACGGCTGGAATGAGGCCGATCGATCGCTCAACATCTTCGTCCTAGAGGACGACCCCCGAGTCGTTCACCGGCACCCGGTGGCGCAAAGTACCGACTGTGTGCGAGGCCGCGTCGGCTACAGCTCTGGCCTGCACGTCTGGGAGATCAAGTGGCCCATTCGGCAGCGTGGAACGCATGCTGTCGTCGGCGTGGCCACCACCGAAGCCGCCCTCCACTCTAACGGCTACCTTCCGCTGGTGGGCTCCACCGCCGAGTCCTGGGGATGGGACCTGGGGCGGAATGTGCTCTACCACGACTTGAAACTAAACGAGAGCAGCATGAACCTGAACCCCGCCGCGTACTACACCATGGGCCGCACCTATGAGCACCAGTTTGCTCCCAACTTTATCGCCCCGGAGACCTTTCTCGTCGTGCTCGACATGGACGAGGGTACGCTGTCGTACATGGCCAAGGGCCAGTTCCTGGGCGTCGCCTTCCGCGGACTGAAGGGCAAAACGCTCTACCCCATCATCAGCTCCGTCTGGGGCCACTGTGAAATCACCATGCGCTATATCAACGGTCTAAAACGTAAGTCTCTCTCTCGTTTTCTTTCTCTCAAACGTTAATTTAGCCACGTGCAATATTTGTGCATGACTTGCATGGCACATTTATTATTTTATCGTAATTATCCAACGCGAGCCATGTTTACGCCGATTAAAGTGCTCCCTCTTCTCTGGCAGTCAGTCGGGCAAAACACTTTCGATTATCATCACTTTTAGAGCCGCCTTGTAGCAGCAGCAGCGTAGCATCTCTTCTACCTGTTTGGCTGTTGCCGCTTCAACTTGTTGTTGTTGTTGCTGCTGTTTGCCTTTTCTGCCCGTCGTCATAGAGGAAGAATCAGGAAAGAGTAGTTTGCCGTGTCGGTAAACTGGATGCTGCAGAGTCAGGATAGGCTAGCCTAGACACAAACACACACACACACAAAGCTATCTGCGGAAATAGGTCAGCTGTTAGGCAGTGCTAGTCGACGAGCCAGCGAGTGAGTGAGTGAGTGACCACTTATCTTGACCGACTGCTTCAGCAGCAGCAGCAGCAGCAAAACAGCATTGATGGTGCACAGTGTCTGTCTGTCTGTGCCCAATCATTTCCCAGGCAGTGTCTGCCTGTTGATAATCTCCTCACTCTCTCCTCTCCTCTACTCTTCTCCTGTTGCTATTTATTTCTCGCAATTCAATTACTTTCACCTTAATGTGGCTATTCATCCTACTGCTGCGTGAAAGCGCCAGCGAGGACCACCACTCTCACTGCAATCTCTTTCACTGTCTATCTCTCTCATTGCCTCAATTGTTGTTGTTCGCCATAAAAATAGCACGACGGCGGTGGTGGTGGCCAGCACCATCATGAAGCCGTCATCGAGCAGACCACCACCAACACTTGAAAGACTAGTCAGACTTTATTTTCTCTATCTCTGTCTGTCAGTCCCTTTGGCAGACGGCAGCCAGTGCTGTAGTTTTGGCCATCAGTGCTCTTCAGCAGTGTGTTTTTCCTGGCCAGCTCCTCCAAAAAACAAGTTCATTTCCGCCATTGGTGCTAGCTCGCTGGCTATGGCTATGGCTAGCATTTCCGTTATCACACTCACTCACGAGCTGTAATGGCAGCGATGGCACACACTGACCAGCTTCTAATTGTCTCACTTTCCCGTTCTCTTTGTTTTTGCTCTTGCTGCTGCTGCTGATGCTGCCCGTCCCTAATGGGCACTGGCTCGTCTGTCTGTTCTCACGAGTCTCCTTATCCATCCGACGGAAAACTCTCGCCTCTAACTTCCTTTTTGGGATTGTTATGCAAAGTGCCACTGGTGGTGGTGGTGTTACCTTGCTTTATAAAAAATATTGAGCCAGATCTAAGACCTAAGTAGTTTGGCGGCGACTACTACGACTACTACTACTTGCCAGATCTAGATCTCCGGCACTAGCACTAAAGGCACATTCTTCCAGCTATTGTCGCCACTTTGAATGGAGGGGTTTGCCTTCTTCCACACCGCCGTTTGTAAGGGTGACAGTGTCTTGAAGGAAAGAGGGAAGAGGAGCGGAGCAGGAGGAGAGCCCAGCTAAGCTATGGTCTCGCGTCCTGTCTTTGCCATCTGTCACTGAATCCAAAGCGCGCGCACTCACTTTCGCCTCAATGGTCGTAATTTATGTGAATGGTCGTCGTCGTCGTCGTCCGCTCTGACAACGTCTTCGTCTTCCATCGTCTCCCCTTGCACCACCACTCGAACCGAGTCGAAGAGTCAGTCACATCTCCGCTGACCTCTTTGACCTCTCTTTCTTTCTCCTTGCTTTTCTGCGAACCCAAGGAGAGCAACTAATGGCTAGGCTCATCTCAATTTCATCAATGAACAACAGACTGGCTGTTGCTCTTGCCAGTTTGTCGGGCACGACTTCCTCTCTTTTATGCTCTTTCTCCCATTTGCGCTCGCTTCCTTTCCGCTGACCTTTGACCGACATATATCCGTTGCTTTATTTTTATACTGCTGCCAAATGGGCTCTGTGAGGATGTGCGTTGTGAGGATGTACACTCCTGTTGAATTGTTCTTGAGTAGTAGTAAAAGAGAGGGTCACCTTTGCCACCTTTCTCTTCTCCGGTAGCTGCTGTTGCTGCTAATTGTGCAATTGACGGTTTCTAAATCGACCTTTTATGTAAGTCTTTTCCGAGTAACGAGTTGTCAAAACGTCTGAAGGGGCAGGCGCCGCTTGTGCGCTCATGTAGAGCGAATTTCCGCCAAATAATGGCTGTGGTTTTGCTGCCGCTTTGAAGCGCTAAAGTTTTTTAAATCTAATTTTAAGCTTTGTGTTTCTTGTTTTTGTACTCTTGGGAATCGGGATTGGAGATTTCGCTTGTCTGTTTTCAGACAGGCGCCAAAAAGTTAATGCAAAAGAAGACGGCAGTCGGTCAGCCACTAATTAACACAACTTGCGCCTGTTTGACTGACGTTGGTGGTGGTTGTAATCACGCGGTCCAGTGTTTGCAGCCTGTCAGCAGAAGGAAACCCTACAAAATTAATTTATCCACCACTGAAGTGCAGACGTGTCTGTTTGCGGACACTGTTGTTGTTGTTGTTGTGTGCATCTTGATTGGAATTGATTAATTGCCACTAATTTAATTAGAGTAGCAGTGGCGGTGACGGCCGTTTGCCTTGTCTCTGTGACTAGCAACACAAGACAAGCACGCTGGCGTTCTCTTTGGCCAAATTCCTCTTCCTCTTCTCTTCAATTGCTGCCTTGCAATTTTCTACCGCCGCTCAGTTATCTAGTTTGCAATGATTGATTTAGCCCATGAGAAAAGGAAGAGAATTGCGTGAAATGTGCGCTTCCTAAAGAGTTTAGTTTTCTATTGCCAAGTGTGTGTTTGTGCGAGTGCGGCTACGTTTCAATCTGTTTTGATTTATTACCAGAGCACTCTGCTGTCGTCTTGTGGCCACCACCGCCGCTCTTTTTCCTTGTTTTTGCCCCAATCCTTTTCCGCTTTCTCCGTCTTTTCAATTCCCGAATGACCACTTTCTAATTTGTCTTCTCCTTTTTCTTTCTTCTTTTCTCTTCCCAACAGCCGAGCCATCTCCACTGAAAGACATTGCCCGTTGTGCCATTCGCAAGCAAATGGGCAGGGAACGACTGCCGCTCATTAAGTCTGATCTGATGATACCTGAAGTGCTCAAGAAGTACCTGCTCTACCAGGACCACCCACTGAATGAGATGTGGAAACCACTTTGATAGCTGATGATCGAACGGAACCAAGTCTATCTCCCCTGCCTTTCGATACTCCTTTTCACTCACACAAACTGCAAATCTGAATCTGGTCATAAACACACACACTCACTTACACCGCCAACACATTTGTCACACATTTAAATTCTTTTAACTTAAACTTTTTAAACCTTTTTAAATTTACATATCACTGGTCTTCTGTTTTGCGGCCAACACTACTGTCATCACACACAGAAACTCCTTACCCCTGTCCACTTATTTGGCTTCTCTTGCTTTCCCTGTCTTTTTCTGATATTTTGTACATTAAGTTACGACAAAATGTAATAAACACCTGAGACAAACGTAAGGGAATGAAACTCCTCAAATCAGCAGTGAGGGAGTTACACTAACAGACACACACACGAGCACATTACACACCGACACTTTGAAGTGATTCTGATTCTGATTGCAGCTTTGTACCAAACTGGTCACCTCTGACCAACTGATTCGCTTCCAACTGTGATTTCACCTCGTTTGTAAAAAGATAACTCTCACGTCTCGATCATGTATTACCTGCTCTGCTGTATATATACCAGTCCATCCATCGATGCTTCTCAACGTCATCCTCACCATCACCACCACAAACACCATCTTTATTATCACTGCTCCAGCACCGCCGTCTCCACCACCAACCCAATCCATTTTAGATCGTCTCACCTTTTTCACTCTTTTTTATTCTTTGGCCATCAACATTGTTGTTGTTGTTGCTGTTGTTACATTACCATCACATTCTCTCTCTTTTACAATTAAAAGCTAACTTTTTTTCAATTGACCTTTCTTCAATGGGACACTCTTTTCTGTTTGCACAAAAATGTTTCCTCCTACTGGATACTACCACCACCTGAGCCGGTAGAGACAGGCCACCAGAAAAAGAAGTGTGTACCCGGCCAGTACGAGAAATCCGCCGTACACCTGCGGACTGGTGAAGGGCAGTTGGCGGGAGATGAGCGATCGCATGGCCGTCGTCGGTCGGGTGAGCGGCAGTGCGCCCATGAGCGCCTGCAGCAGCGGCGAGTTGAGACTCTCCAGCGGCCAGAGCGTGCCACTGGCGAAGAAGAGCGGAAAGACGAGCATGGCCATCTTCGTGAGGTAGGTCATGTGGCAGCTGGAGGTGAGGGCCACCAGCTGGCCGAGGATGATCGTACTGACTGACTGCAGGTACAGCAACAGGTAGGCGGTGAGGATGGAGACGGTGCCGTTGCCGGACAGGCGGACGTCAAACAGCCACACGGCCACGGCAATGAAGAGGCAGTTGGAGGCGGCCATTATCGTCGCCTGCACCGAAAGGTGACACACGAAGAAGGTCGTCTGGGAGACGCCGTGCACAGCACTGCGTTCAAAAACTCCACTCGCCCTGTCCTTTAGCCACACCAGGCCGCTCATCAGCAGGGTGAGCATGAAGTTGATGCCAGTGATCTAACAAAAAATTATATTTTAAATGACACATCAATCCTCATCTTATTTTTTTCTTACCTGACCAGACACAAAGAAGGACTCCATGGCAAACTTGAACTGCATCTCCTCTCCTGTGACTGCATCGAGAAAGTTCAGCGGCGGCAGCAGCGTCAACGGATTAATGCCCAACGGCGGAAAGTATTCAAAGATAGCCTTCTTGAAACCGTTTGCCATAGAGAAGGCAAAGATCCAAAAACGAATAAAGTGGGTGTTGTCAAGGTGCAGCCGTGCCTGGGCACAGTCGAGCACTTCATCAGGGGCGAGCATGCCAGCCTCGATGCGCTGCTCAAAACACTCGGTAAAGTTTCCGGCAAAGGTGAGGCCCGCCGTGCAGATGCCCGATTCGATCAGCTTCACAACTTGACTAGTAGTGTTTACGGAATGCTACAAAAAAAATTGATCTTAGTTTTAAAAACAACAACAAAAGCAAATAAACACTTACTAGGTTAACACTGTTTTCCATTGAGCTGACCAGTTGGCTGGCAAAGCTTCTCGTCTGATTGGCAAGTAGGCTCGTTTCGCCACTCACCGACTGGTCGGTATTGAGCACTGCCACGTCGACCGCCGGCAGCTGGTGAAAGGAGACGCTGATCATGTAGAGGACAATGGAGGGGTAGATGAGCATCAGAAAGAGGTTCAACTTGTCGGCGATCATCAGCTTCCAAGTTCGCCGAGAGACGGCGGAAAAGGCGGTCAGAGAGAAGAAGGAACAAGAGGGAGTGGAGGTGTGCCTCCTTTCCTGTTTCTCAGCAGGCACTTTCACTTCCTTTACACTTTTAATTTTCTGCTTTACTGCTTCAATTTGAGCTGGTAAACTTTTTTGGCACAACTGTGGTTGCTGATAAACGGCATGGCCGTTGTGTGACAGTGCTGTGTCCTGCTGTTTGCACAGTCTGTAGAGGGCTTCTTCGAGATTGACCGATGCAGTGCTGGCAATGAGGTACTGAGGATTCTCCTCACACAGCAGACGGCCATTTCGCATGAAACTGACAGTGTCTGAGGTGACGGTCTCTTCGATGTAGTGGGTAGTCACGATGATCTGGTTTTATAAAAAAACAAATTTAAGTGAAAAATTCTTTTTGTTTTTTTGTTTACCGTGTGTCCATGATCTTTCAGCTCTCCTAATAAAGACCAGATTTTGAAACGTAGAAGTGGATCAATGCCAACCTGCATTAAAAGTTTTTTAAAATGATGCAATCTTACTTTCTCTTAATGTACTCACCGTTGGTTCATCTAAACCCAGAATAAAAAAATATAAATAGTTTTAGAAAATTTTTGACATGTGAATGAATCATTGTCTCACCTAAAACAACTAATGCCGGGCTGTGCAACAGTGCAACTGCAAGACTGACTCGTCGTTGTTGGCCTCCGCTCAGCGTTGCCACCGGTCGCCCAGTGTCCGGCAGTTCAAGGTACTCTCTCAGATAGCTGATGCGTTCGCTGATCTGCAACTCACTGAGGCGGTTCAGCCGTCCAAAGTACCGCAGAGTGCTGGCCACTGAAAAGTGCGGATAAATGGCCAGTTCTTGAGGCATTACACCGACGCCGGTTCCCGGAACGGAACACCCACTGGTGCCCAGTTTCTGGCCAAAAATGGTCACACTTCCGCTGGAAGCTTTTAAAGTGCCGGTTATAATCTTGATCAGTGTAGTTTTCCCAGATGAGCTGGCTCCCAGTAGAGAGTATATGGAGGACTGGGGCACGGTCATGGAGAGTTTTGTCAACACTGGCTTGTCTGAAGTGTAGCTGAAGGAGATGTCAGTGCAGGATACGGCCACCTTTGCTGCTGTTGCTTTAGGTGCAACAGGTGACTTCTCCGAATGGTGGTTGGCGAAAGCTGGGTTCATTATTGTGGTGGTCATGGTGGCTGTGTTCATGGTCAACAGCAATAATGATGATGATGATAACACCAATCAGTTCACCAGTTTAGGGTTAGGTGAGAGAGTATTCACATTGGAACAAACGCAAATGGAGTCAGACTGAAAAGTGGCACACTGTTGACTTTTTTCTTCGGTTTCCTCCTTCTATCTCCCTCCCTTCATCTCTCACCTTTGTCGACTAAGTGAAGTAAGTGAACTGGTTGTGGCGAAGAAGCCAGTGCGACTTTTGCTCTTTGTCTTGTCTCTTGAACAAGCTCGCACAATGAGAAGAAAGTAACACTGTGCTGCTGCTGTCGTCGTTGTCGTCGAACACAGTTGATTACACAGACGCAGACACAGAGAGGCGATATCACCAAAGGCGCCACCGTGAAGAGTGTAGTGAAGCTTTTAAATTGAACAGCGCAGCTACTTGGTGCAGTACGGCTGAGACTGTTCGAACAGCCTACCAGTCAGTCAGTCAGACAGACAATCAGTGAGTCAGTTTGTTTTCAGAAGCATGGCAAAATGGAGCCCATAACGAACAGGCAGACAGTGGAGCTCAGCTGGACAGTAAATGTCTGTTTAGTAGATGCGAACAGGTGCTCTGTCTTTTTCTGCGAGAAAAGCAAACAAAACGAAGTAAGTGGCTCTGTCTTCTTCTTCTTCATCTTGTGAAGTCTTCTTTGGCGCCAAATGAAAAGACGATTGACGGTGGGGGAGAAGAAGAATTGACTGCCATTGGCCTTGTAGCGCAGTATCACTGGGCGCCACAATGTGAGTGTATGAGTGTGTGATTGGTTGTGTGCTTGTAAGTTTGTGTCACTTGCGGAGGTGCGCTGGCAGTTAGACCGACAGACAATCAGATGATTGATGCGTCAGAGGGAATTTTGGTTTCAGTTTTCACTGTTTTGTTGTTTTGAATCGGTGCAATTTAAAGTGCCCGGTGCAATCAAATAAACCGCAAGCAAAGACAATGATGACGATGATGGCGCTGTCGATGCTCAATGGCTATTTACCAATGGTTCAATTGATCGATGCCAATTACGCATTTCCGCGGTTTGTGTGTTTTATTAGCGCTTTGATGAATAAACAACGGTGAGTTAGTCAACAGTGTTTGCATTAGCAAAATGCCGTAATGCAACCGCCAGCACTACCACTGCTACCTGTAATCGCTCAATTAACAGATAGTTACCAATTATATTGCATATTGCGCCTTTTATGCATGCTTGCCCTTTGAGTTTTCTTTGTTTTTCCTATTTGCATTTCTTTTTTAATGAGAAAAAATGAAAAAAGCAAACACAAACGTTGCCATGTCATTTTCTACAAACAAATAATTAAAAAATAAAAACTTTAAAAATAAAAAATAAGTAAAACATTTTTAAACAGGTCGAGAAAAAAGGCCTACTGTGCAATACAGAAAATGGGATTTCCACGTTGAAAGCGCTTTTCTTCGTAGCGGAATTGCGCACTGATTTGTCTTCTGTTCTTGCCTACAACTGCTAGAAAAGTAATAAGTGTCAAAAGTGAAGTGAAGTGTTGTTCCACTCTCTCTCCCACTTTCTTTTTGAAAAGAATGTCTGGTCGCAAGTAACACTGTACTTTTGGTGCAACAGAGGGGTAAAGCACCGGTGGCGTCAATTGTTTGTGTTCAGTGCAAGTGAAAGTGGAAAACGACCATATTAGGCTTTCGAGTGTGTTTTAGTGTCAAAATTGAGTAAACCAAACTTGCAAGAATAGCCGAAGATAGTGTGATAGTACAATCGAGTTGGCAAAAGTTGAGGTGACAAAAATTTAAAAAAAGAAAACAAGAATAGGAAGCGAAAAACATGTACTCTCATTGGCTAAGGTTAAGAGAAGGTGAAGAGCACTGCTAAACATTGCTCAAAGTCAATGTCGACGGCAAATACACTCTTCACACGCTTCACTTGAAAACAACGTAAGAGAGCAGCATCGGAACGACAGCGTAAAAGGTGGCACTGCCAAAGCCTAGCATCACATAGGTGTGATCAATTGACCAGCCTCGATTCATGATATTCCTCGCCGTCTCTATGGGCCACGTCAGCGGGAGAATCTGAACGCTCTGCCGAGCCACGGCAAAGTTGATGTTCTCCGTCGGCCAGAAGACGCCGCAGATCATCCACAGGCTGATCGTCAGTCCGTAAACAAAGACCAGAGCGGCCAGTTTGTTGTCGAGGACGGTGGCCATGAGAATGGCCAACGCAATGCCCGCCACGCCCTCCAGGTAGACGATGGCCAGGAGGAGGAGCACCGAGCCGTGCACCTGCGCCTCAAAGTAGAGCAGACTGACGACCATCATGAAGCCCGTCTGAATGACGAGGATGGCGCCGTTGGTGACAAAGTGGGCAGCCAGTATCTCCAGCGGACGGGCGCCCGCCGCCTGGCTGCGCTCCACGTGTCGGTAGACTTTCTGCTCGAGCAGGACGAAGAGAGTGACAATCAGCGGTGCGAGGTAGATAAGTGCCATGTACTGTGGTTGAGAGGGAGAGTGAGAAAGAGAAAGCGAAAAGGAAAGAGAGAAAGAGAGAGAATGAGGAAGAGATTAGAGGTCATTTGTGGTAATTTCAGCCTTGCTGTCAAATTGCCACCTTCATCACCGCCTCACCACCGCTACTTACCATTCCAGGCGTCATAAACTCTTGGTAGGAGAACTTGTCGCTGCCGTAGACGTACTCCTTGACGACGACGGGCGAGTTGAGCGCCTCTGGATTGTAGCCCAGCTTGGGAAAGTACCGGTAGATGGCCTCGAGGAAGGAGTCACGCAGATCAAGTGCCAGCTGAAAGATAATGAACTGGTACGTGTTGTCGGGGGCCATCTTCACGCGACTGCAGTCGATGTCGTAGGGGGACACCTCGTAGCCGCGGCGGATGCGATTCACCAGACATCTAGTGAAGTTGGAATCAAACTTGAAGCTGGCAAAGGCGAGCCCGTTCGTGACGGCGTCCACTGCAGAGCTGCCGTTGACAAACCGCTCCTGAAACGAAATGTGTTTTGTTTAGGCTATGAAAGGAAACTTTCTTTTTCTACTTCATCAGTACTTACTACAGTGATATTTCTTGCCTCTAGCCGATTTATGAGAACGTCACTAAAACGTGAGGATCGGCCATTTTCCGGTGAGCTGACGGCAATGGGTAGACTGGCAATCGGCTTGCCGATCGAGTAGTGGAAAAGGTATATCTGACAGGTGGGCAGCAGACAGGCCACCAGAATGGTCCACACTTTCCCTTGGATGAAGGTGAAGGTGTCGCAGATGATGGCCCACACTCGCAGCCAGTTGAAAAGGTTATTCGTGGGACGTCGACCGTTGTACGGCGCAAAGATGATATTTTCCTCTATACATTTCCTGGAAGGTTTCACGCCGTCTTTTGGTAGCTTATTTAGATTGCCTTGTTTTGGCTGAGCTGCTGTTGTCGCTGGTTGTGGTGGTGCCACTGCCACTGCAGCTGTCTGATCACTCTCTTCTGAGTCTCCCTTCTCGCAGAGGTTGAGAAAAACCTCCTCAATGGTGGACATGCGAAAGGTGGCCAGCAGGCGATCGGGATTCGCCTCCGCCAGCAGTGAACCGTACCGCATCAGTGCAATAGTGTTTGCATTCCTCGCCTCCTCAATGTAGTGAGTGGTAAGGATGACCGTTTTCCCCTCCTTCATCGTCAGCTCCTGAAGGTACGACCAGATTTTGTTGCGCAGCACTGGGTCAATGCCAACCTGAGAAGTGAATGAATGGGGGTGTGAAAAGTTAGTACAAGTTAAATCGCTTTTTTCATAGCACATACAGTTGGCTCGTCCAAGATGAGCAGCGGTGGTGAGTGAAGCAGTGTTAGGGCCAGTGACGTACGACGCTGCTGACCACCGCTCAGTTTCTCCACTGGTCGATCAGCGGCGGGAATTTGCAGCAGATCAACCAGATAAAGTGACCGTTTCCCTATCTCCCGAGGATTCATCTCCGACAGCTGCCCGTAGTACTGAAAATGTTCGGACACGGTCATCGTTGGCATCAGCGCCAACTCTTGAGGCATGTATCCTGCTCCAGGACCTAAAAAATGATCACCAAAATGGTTGATTTTTTAAAACAACAATAGACAAATCAAATTGCTAACCTGGAATTGGACATTTTGCAGTATTTGGCTTGTTTCCGTACACCAGTACCTGTCCTTTTTGAGGACGCAACAAGCCTAAAATTAATTTCAGTGTAGTTGATTTTCCTAAAGTGTAGTTGAAATGCTTTGTTAATCCTACATTTTAAAAAAGTTTTATAACTAACCACACCCACTGGGCCCAAGTAGGCCGTACATGTGTCCAGCCACAAGATTGATGTTCAAATTTTGAATAAGTTTCTCCTTCTTACTGTAGTCAAAATGCACATTTTGAATGCACACTACCAATGGTTTGCCGGAGACGTTTTCAAAACATGATTTCTGCTTTTGTAGCTCTATTTGTGTGAAAGTGCTGCTACTAAAAATAAAATAATAATTGAGATTACAAAACAATTTAAGGAAGTTTAATCATTTACTCAAGAGTAGCACTGCCATTGCCGGCACTTTTTGAATCAATTTGAACTGAAACACTGCTCTGGTCACATTGTTGACTTAGTTGAGTGGTGGCCAAAACGGGTAGATCCATTTGAAGGCAATAAATGAAAAGGAGTTCGATGCGAGAAATTGACTGAAAAACACAGTCAACTAATCTCTAGCCGTAATCAGTAGGTTCGTACGTGACAAATCAAAGCTTTTAATTATAAAAAAGTTAAGGAAAGTTTCCGCTAGTATTTTTGAAATGAAGAAAGGAGGAAGATGATTTACAAGTTAAGCAGAATAAGTTGCACTAATAAAACTTGGTGATTAGCAAAGTGAGCGGCACAAGTGATAAAATGGTACTCGATTCTAAAGAACTGAAGTACGTCATCAACAAACTAGTCAGTCATTCAGTGCCGACAGTAGATGTTCGATTGCGATAAGATGCACTCAGGTGGTAGACATTTTAATGACAGATATGTACTAATGATTGAGGGAGGAGGAGAAAGTGAAAAATATTGACACAAACAGTGGTCAGTGGGAAAGGTGCTGCTATCAACAACCGGTAATGTCGGTGGTATCCTCAAAAGTCGTCAGAAGGGTCGACGGTGATGAAAATAAGCCGGTCTGACTACCACATCACAGCAAACGACCAAAGCCAAAAGCCAAATGAGAAACTGACCATCTTTAGTGTGAATTGGGCTTAGCTCACCAAACAGTCTATCTGACGTTGACAACCTCAATTGTCGCTCTCTCACTTTCTCTGATCATAAAAATGCAACTTTACAACTGCCTGTTGCTTTTAAGAAAAAAAGGTAATTTTTTCCTTCTCTGTTCCCGATTGCCATTCTAAAAAGCACGTCTTCTCTTCTTGCCTTGCTTGATTTGTCAGAAAAGCTACCTCTGAATAGAGAAAGGTGCAAAGATATTGTGCACAAGTGAAAGCAGATTGGTATACTAAACAATACCCATCTCACACTTTTACAACACATTTTCCCCGGCACACAGGCATCACCCATATTTAAAAGTAAAAAAGAATGGCTAGTTGATTTACATACTTAATTTCCCTTTTTAGTTGGGCATCACAATGCCACAGCAGATTATTTTCTTTAAAAGAGGGTAATTTTGTGGATCTATATCGTCAGAGGTTTCATTGCTGATCGATCAACGATGATCACTGCTCTTTTTGTGGTACTAGATACAGTGTGCATTGAATTAAAATTTCAGCAACAGATGCAAGTTTGTTTTCGGCAACACTTCAAGCCTTAAAACTTCATGTTTTGACAAATTTGGTTTTGATTGAGAAGCCTTGCAAGGAGAAGGTAGTAATTAAACTAGCTGTTTCAGTGTGTTTTCTTTTACATCTCTGTGATTAGCAACAAGATGAAAAAGGATGAACCGCAGTCAGTTTGAGAGATAGATAAATTACCTATGCAAATTATTGCCACTGCAAGTTATCACAAGCGCTACTATACAGCGGAAAACTACCAGAAGTGGGTGCATATTTTCTCAGCAGCATTAGAAATGTATTTTCAGTTTATTATTTATGTTTTTCCAATAAAAGTTGCCTATTTCAGCCAAAATTGAGCTAGACATTAAAGCAAAAATGCATCTTCAGGTAAACATGAGCATTGTCTCATTAAATATGTAAAGTCCTATACGTCACAATACGATGGAGCGGTAATTTCTGCTTTTGCACTCACACAAATTGTTCCGGAGGATATTCCCTTGCAGTTGTGGCCCACAAGTTGTGGGGTCTTTTTGTAAATTAACCAAAATGGCATAACAAAACTGCTACTATTTGCACATTTGGTCATATAGCTTTTGTTTAATATTTTGAATTTTTTAAAAACATGAGGGAGAATGATCTGTACAATCGGAACACACACTTTCTTAGACATTCTAGTGACAGGTACGAGGATCAATTAATTCATCAGCTGATAATAATTGAGGTGGGCAGCATTTTCAGTTCCGCAACAGGTAAATAAACATATTAAAATTGACAGTTCAGTGAAAGAACAATGGTTTGCACCTTTTGCACTTGCGTACGTCCTCAAGTTTGGCTGAGGTTGAAAACTCAAAAAAAGATTAGCCTTTACCATTAGGCAAATGGCATAAGAAGGATAGTGATGGCGATGATGATTATGAGGATGAGGATGAAGATGAGTGCGAGTAAGAGTAAAATGATGACGATGATGACGATGACGATAGGAAAGACCACCGGGCAAATGGTACACAATGCTTTGCTGATTTTCCCCGTCACCGACGACTACAACTTACCGAAGATGTTTACAAAATATGGTAGTATTGATTTATTCGACTTGAAGCTACCCTTCGCTGGCGGCTTTGATTTACCACTTCTCGCCTTGCCGCCGTCTTTCTCCAGTTTGCCATCATCAGACGCCCCCTTTCCGCCTTTGGCAGGCACTTTGAGCAGTTCTTCGCACTTGCTACCGTCAGTGTTGGCGCCAAACTCCCCGCAGACCATTTCCATGGCGTCATCCCCATAGCCGCCAATCAGATCAACCACACTCTGCTTGTCCTCCTCTTTGGGACATCGCTTCCTCAACATCGAAGCGCCGCCCTTCTCAAAGGTCTCCATAACGCAGGATTTAAAATCGGAGAAGTAGCTGAAAAAAGTAAGGAATAGAACGATTAGCATCAGCCCTTTTGTCAAGCATCAGTTTTTGTCAGCTCACCAGCAGAAGTAGTGAATCCTCTTCTCGACCATCTCCTCGCCGGTCCTCTTCTCCACCAGTCGCAGCTGATTGAGGAAGTCGTCCATGCACTGGTGCTTCTCCTCCAGCTGGTAGTTGCCGCACTTGGCGATCTCATTGAAGCGCAGCATGCCCTTCACACTGCTGCAGTACTGCCGGTTGACCCGCTTCACGCCGTACAGCAGCAGATTGGTCACCTGGCGGGCCAGCTCGGGCAGACACTCGCGGGAGAACCGTCGAACGCAGCTCTGAAGCTCGTTGATTTGTCTATGAAGAGGAGAGCGATTAAATATTAGTAGTGGAGATAAGCGGTGGAAATCGTCAAATGGAGGGGTGTGCTTACTTGCAGTAGCTGCGCATCTGCGGCAGTGTCTCGCGAAAGCGCTGACTTTTGTCTCCTATCAAGAAAATTTTCTGCACGCAAGTATCTGCTTCTTCGTACCGAGTGGAGTTGCACCTTGTCTTGAGGAGGAGGCTGCGGCTACTACCTTCACTACTTTCCAGAACCGCAACGGCTACAAACACCAGCAACGTCCACGTCAACATTTTAGAGTTGGTTGAGGTGATGATGCGACTTGCACTGATGCTGCAATGGCAAAGACACTGACTGACTGCACTTCACAATGCACTGGCAGTGGTCAACAATGGTGGTCAGCAAAAGGAAGAAAGGAAGAGGACGCAGAGGAACATCAGTTTGGCAGGTGAACTGTGTTCGGCGCGGTAAAAGTGTAGCACATAGTGCTCCAGTGAAAACGGGAAAGAGTGGTGGTGGTGCCGACAGAGACGAGTGCACAGCGCGACCGGCGCCGCCTCGGCCTTATTTATAAACTTGGGAATTGAAAGCCAATCAAAACACGTGCACATACACGTCTGAAAGAGAGAAAACACGCTCACTTTCTGTCGATCGTCGAGTTAAGATAAAGGGGCAAGAACTACTGTGAAGTAACTGTAACTGTAGGCAGTGAAAATTAGGTTAGCCACTATAAAATGAAGATGATCCAAGTGAAGACTGACCACCACCACTACAACTGGTCACTCAAATCAAGTTCAAAAATTAGAAACGAGACCGACTACTGAAGTAGATTAACCGCAAACACCGTTGCTGCCACAAAATATCTTCGGTCATTGGCCATTGACTGACTATATTTAAGCGCTAAACTGGTTTAACAGCAACAAACCATCAAAGCAGATCGTGAGAGCTTCACCTCTTGTGTGGCACTTCAATCAGCGACTAAAGTGCCGCTGCTAGGGCGAACCGATTAGATGGATGCACTGCCGGTAGAAACAATGGGCTCTGATTGACGCCTCTTGCCGGTGCATTGTTCAGTTAAGAGCAAAATACGAATTTATTGTCTTTTTAAAATTCGTCACTTTATTCGTTCTCCTCTTCTTCCTCATTATCCTCATTGTTGATCTGGAAGTAGCGGAGTTCGAAGGCCTCCTTCGAGGTGGCCACAACGCGGATCCAATCTCGCAGATTGTTCTTCTTCAAGTACTTCTTTGTCAAGTACTTCAGGTAGCTGATTGGAGGAAAACAAAAAATATAATTTCCAAATTGAAAAAAATATGCTTAGCGCCTACCGCTTAGAGAAGAGGATGTTGGCGTTGATCAAAATCTTGGACTTGTTGCGCTCGACGGTGACCGAGCTGCCCAAGTTGTTGGTCTTTCCGTTGACCTTAATGCGCTCCTTAAGGAAGGTTTCCTAAATCAGACAAAAGAGAAAGGCGCGAGACGTGGCATCGCGAATTTTTCCAATGTTAATGTTGGCGGTGCAAAACAATATGCACACTCAGGGACTAGGGATCCCATGAGCACTGCACTGTCTACACTCAGTTTAGTCGAGTTAATATGGGGTATTCACTCAACATTCTTGAAGTGTATCATTTAAATGAAATATTTAGGAGCACTTACGAAGTCAGTCACATTCATGATGCTATCCTCGACGGGCTTGGAGCAGTCGATGGAGAACTTGAGCTGGACCTTCTTCTTCTTGCCGCTCTTGTTCTTGGGCAGAACAACCTTCTGGGCCTTTTTCGCTTTCTGTAAAAGAATATTCTTTTGTTAAATGGTGCACTTGGAACCAGAATTCAGGTACGTACCACTGCCATTTTTGGTGGATTAGTGTCGGCTTGAAGATGCTGAGGTGCGTGCAGGGAGAGCGATTCAAAAGGAAAGAGCGACTGAGGAAATGCTTTGCTGTCGCGTGGGTTTCGCGGTGAGGTCGAAACAGGCGGGCAGAAGGCACTTCTGTAGAAACAGGTGGGGCCATCAGTGAACGACGAGCCAAACAATAAAAACATTTTTTTTTCACATCAGCTTTGCAATCAAATCACAAACTGGTACTCTACCGTTTCCATGTAATGCACCTGGTCTGTTTTTCATTTCAGCCTTTGAAACGTAGTTTCAGTGATATATCTGCATCACTATGAAGTGACACAGATGCGCTTTCACATGAGTCAAAGAGTGCAGCTCTTGAACACTTTCTCTTTCTTTCTGGTGCCTTTTGACCGCCAAGGAACTGATTTTATCCCATTATTTATCTGTAATTTCACCTGCCAAAATGTCTATAAACGGTAAGAGTGTTTTGATTTTATTGAGTTTCTTTTCTAACAAAAATTATCTACTTTTCAGATCAGAGTAAGCTGATGAGTGCCATGGGATTAAGTGATAGCTTTGACTCGTCGTCAGACGACATTATTCCGATGCAAAAACGTAAAAGACAACGCAGCTATTCAAAACGAAGGTTGGTGAACTTGCTTGTGGTTGAAAGGTTAATTTGAATTTGTTATAATTTAGCAGAAATATTCGTGGAGCGCCCACGTCTTCGTCAGTGTTATTCAAGTCAAATTATACCTACGGCCTCTGTACACTTGTTAAGTTTATACTTCTAACCTTTGTGATTGGAGCCTTACTGCTCAGTTTGGCTCTGCTGTACAATCTCTACAATCGCCTTGAGCTGCTGCAAGTTAACATTGACGGACGTAAGTGGTTAATTTTGAGATTCATTCGTGTGTTAATTCCTGTCATTGTTTTTCAGTGCAATCGACAAAGAGCAATCTACCAGAAGAGATGCATTTAATTCATTCCCAATTGAAGAAATTGGACCAAAATTCAACTCAACTGAGAAACGAGTTGAGCATTGCCCTTGACTTGGCTTCAAACATGACCAATGACATTGCTCAAATACAAGCAAAACTGCAAAAGGTTTCTGAGTCCATCGAAGCAGCTCCAGCCATTGCTCAACTTCCAAAAGATGTTGATGATTTGAAGAAGGTAAGCCAGTTTAGACACAAAGAGACACCAGTGTTAACATTTACACCTCTAGATTGTTGCTGATTTAGGCTCAAAAATGTCCAGTGATGATAAAGAGGTCAAACTTGCCCGGGAAGGACAAGCAAGTCATGATGCTCGGCTTGTCGCCCTCGAATCAAATATCAAGCTCATCGAAGGCAACATGTCTGCAGTCGACAATCTAACCGTAGCGAATACCCAACTAAGCGAAACAGTAACCAAGGTGCAGAGCGACATTACCCGCATCACCGCCAATTTGAGCGACTTCAATGCACTGATTAGCCAGGTGAATCAGTCGCAGCAACGACTGGACGAGTGGCGTCTCTTGATTCAGGACCGAATCGCATCGCTAAACGACACCTCCAGCACTGCATCAGCAGCTGCTCCACTAGTCGAGACCAATGCAGGTAGTGGTGGTGGTGCACCGTCCGTTAGTTTGCACAAAAAAGATGATCCAACGCAAGACGAGCTCAAGTCTGCCACCGTCCAAGCTAGTTCCTCAGACAGCAGCAGCTCCTCAAACATGTGAACCAGACAGCCGCAGCTAGCGCTTTCTTTAGATGCCATTGCAAGTATTTATTTGTATTATAGTCGATATAAAAAGACGTTATCTTTCAGAGTCTCAAGTCTTTTATTGTTTACAAAAAATTCTTGACCGACGGTAAGTTCAAAACGATGTTTAGGTTATCAAAAAGTTATCAAAAGTAGCAGTTGAAAAAGTAGTCGTCTCCTCAGCTCAGTCTTGCTTGACAGCGGCGGTGGAAGACTGAGGTGCTTTAGATGCTTGCTTCCGGGTGTCTTTGTTCTTGTACGAGCGGAGGTAGAAGTTGCCGAAGAGGACCAGGTAGATGAGCGCCTGTGAGATGGGCATCACTCGGTAGGCAAGCGGGTAGCCGCTGTGGAAGAGCTGAATGGCCAGTCCGTAGAGGCCGATGAGGGCAAACTGCAGCAGCTGAATCTGGGTGATGTACCGCTTCCACCACAGGTACGGCTGGACGGAGGGGCCAAAGGCGGAGAGGGCGTAGTAGAAGTACATGATGCAATGCGCAAAGCAGTTGAGCATCGCAAAGAGGCCCAGCACGGGCATCGTCGGACTGATCTGAAATGGGAAAAGGAGGAGTGAAATGATTAAGGAAGAACTTTATAAAGCACTTCTTGTGCATACCCAGTTTGACATCCAGCCGACCATTGGCACAGACAGGTGGTGGTAGAAATGCAATGCGGTTATCTGAAAGTGAGGATGATTTTTTGGTATCTTTTGTTACATCTTTTAACACACCGACCGCACACAATTACCTGCGAGTTCTTCTTGCGAAGGATGAAAAAGACCGTGTCAAAGTAGTCGATGAACTTTGTCCACAGGTAGTGCTGGTACAGCGTGGTGACGCCCATCGCCCGGGGTGACCGGTCGGCGGGCGAGGGGAAGGTGAAGGAGAGGAGGTCACGGCCGTAGTCGATCCACCAGAAGGACTGGTAGAGGAAGTAGGCGTTGATGGCGATCAGGGCGAAGTTGTAGAGGAGCATGGGCAGGCGAATGACGAAGGGCTTCTCACGACGACCCATCAGGCGCATTCCCACGACGATGGTCAGACAGTAGGCGAGTGAGATGGCCAGCAGCTTCCAGGGGCCGCCGGACATTAGCCAGAGGTGGGCCGTCCGGGGGTCGCAGTTCTCGTCCCAGTACTGGTGAAGCCAGTACTCGGCTGACTCGGGCAGCAGGCCTTTGAGCATGATGGTGATGAGGATGATGAGGGGGGATCACAAGTTGACGACGATAGAGGAATGAGGAATCCTGCCCTAATGATGATCACTGGTGAAAGATGACGCCTAGAGAATCTGTAGCTGTTCGAATGTTCGATTTGGTGATGGCTGATGACGACAGATTAGGCTGAGTATTGGGAACGAGCTGACGCAGTGAGGAAGCTGTCTTCTTTTTTGGAGCTTTGTAGTCTGACTGTACCAAAGTAGCCGGCGACGACGGAGCCGCAACTGGCGGGCACGGTTTGCCGTTCATTTGAAAGAGAGAACTCGAGAAAACTCAGTCGACTTCAGCGAGAATCGATTTAAAATTTACCCAAACTTAGGCCAACGCTGCTGCTGCTGTTGCACCTGATTACGCACCGGCGACGTCGGTTGGCAGCAGTGTGTGTGAGTGTGGCCTGGTAGCAACCTCGGTTGCCAGGAGCCACTGCTTTTCTTGACTCGGTTCACTTTTAGTATTTTATTCTTTTTCATCCTCGCCCTGACTTCACCACTACTGGCAAAAGTCTGCAGTTCCACCCATCTGCAAATGTACACACACAGCCACTTTTTTCATTCACAGTAAACACCGAGTCAGGGTAGCCATTTGGAGCAAATTACAATAATTGATTGAACATGTCTGGGCACGCTTGTCCCCTACTACCCCACACTGCTGAAGCACTTGCGGACTATTTCACAATTCGGCAGACGCTGAGAATTGCGGTGAGAATGGCAATTACCGACAGGAGCGCTCACAAGTAAAGCTGCTGGTGTACGACAATCGATGCAGTCGAGCACTTCTCGCTTTCGTTTCCATGACAGTTTGCTTACAACAAACAGAACACTGTGACTGACACTACTACAACTACTACCTTCACTGAAATCGATCTAAAACAAATATTTTAAATTATTAAAAATAAACTTGCACAAGTCTAATATTAGAAAAAGTGCAAATGTCAAAGTGCGGAGAAATGTTTAAAATAAGAAAATTACAAATGATAACTGCCGAAGAAGATGCACACCTACTAAGCCATCTTTTTAGAGCCACTAGCCGCTGAGCTGCTTTTGCCACCTTTAGACTTCTTTTTCTTTGCTGAAGGCTTCTTTCCAGTACTGCCAGCACTTGACTTGGCATTCAACTTGTCACTAATTTTGGTCCCAGTGCTGCTCACCTTCTCCTTCTTCATAATTTTTTTCTTGCCATAGCCATCATCAGGTGGGCAGACGCAGTAGCTGACGATGATGCCAATGATGATGATCACAACGACAAACAGCAGCACGACAATGGGCACAATGCTGCTGGAGGAGGTGACACTACTACTGCTGGTCACCGTACTATTCGAGTCCTCGCAGTCGATGTGCAGCTCCTTCTTGTCGATGCCACTGACGGCGGCGCAGAGGCTGCCAGTGCTCAGAAGCCAGTCGCTAAACATGTCCTCCAGCTCGGTCTGGTCAGTACAGCTGTGGTTGCAGCCGGCCACCAGCTCGCATCGGCCCAGCTGAAGCAGCTGTGGACAGGCACTGGTGGCCTGGTCAGCCTGGAGCGTCTTCTGCAGAACACTGGTGAGGCCAGTTTCCCAGTTGGTGCAGCTTGCGTTGGCAGTACTTTGCTGGACACACTGCAGCTTCACCTGATTAGGCAGACATTCACCGGGGTAGGACTGGTTCCGGTGGGCTGCCTTCCACTTTGAGGCACTGCAGAACGAGTTCTGCTCAATGCTTGCAGAGATGTTGCATTTCTCGCTCAATTTAGACGTTTTAAGGAGCATACTAGCTCCGACCAGTGTGGCATCTGGGTAGCTGCACTGAGTGCAAGTCATGTCTAAGTAGCAATTGACCAGGGCGGCCAGTCCCTTGCATCCACGGGTGACATTCTGCTCGTCGGTAGAGGCAATCAGAGTCTCCAGTTCAGGCAGTATTGTGCTTGAGTTGAGCCCAGTCAGTTGGGCTACTTTTTCGGCTGCAACTGTGCAGATGCTTAAAATACCCGGTTCGTTGCATGTCTGGTTGGCTTTAGATGCAGATGTTCCGAAAGCTTGCAGACAGATCAAGAAAATGGCTAAGGAGAAGGTGAGCATGACAGGGAGCAGAATTCAAAAACGAGTTGCAAAAGAGCTAATAAAATAAATGAAAAAAACTTAAAAGGTGAGCCAGCAATCAAAAAGGCAATCATTGTTTGGTTTGGGTTATTTATTTGGAATTAAACATGTTTAAACATCTCATCAATGACTCACTAAATAGACCGCGTGTGTAGTCTGTGTGTGTGTGCTTGAGAAAAAATGTGTACAGAGGAAAGGGGAGAAAAGTGTTGGTGTGTAAATGATGTGTGAAGCTAGGGAGATAGAGAGAGAAGAGGAAAGGTGATTTGGTGGTGGTAGGAAACAGATTGATTGATGGACTACTCGAGAGATGGGGTGAACGCTTTACGCAACCACAAACGTCTGCGCGTAGCGACGAAGGGCGGTGAGCCAGTTGGCAAAGTACGCCTTGTTCGGGTCAAAGTCGTACTCCTCGTCCTCGGTGTAGTTGTTGAAGGTGTAGCTGAACTTCACCTTCTTCGCCCCCTCGGGCTGCTCCACCTTCATCTTAAAGTCGGGGAACTGGACGTCCACGTTGAGCTCCTTCAGCGGCTTGCCGTTCACCTCGATCTTCTGCTCGCGGTTGCCCTCCTTGATCTTACCGTAGCTGGAGTACTTGAAGCGTTTGCCCGGCTCCGACTCGGCGTCGATCTTCTTCTGGAAGCGAGGGTTGTCAAAGTCAAATTTGAGCGTCTTCACGGGGGCGCTCAGGTCAAGGGCGAGGTTCGCCTTTGTGTTCGGCGTCTCGAGAACCAGCTTGGAGGGGGCGCTGCGGGAGATGACCGCCTCCAGCTTGGCGTTGTTGCTGCTCACCGACTCGATCACCAGCTTTCGGTTCTCGTACTTGTACGTGCTCTCCAGCTCGTAGTTCTTCTCCTTGTTCTTCAGCACGATCTTGCCCGCCCGGCGGTCGCCCTCGATTTTGCCCTGCAGGTACTCGGTGTCGAGGTTGATCTCGATCTTGTCGCCGTTTCGCGAGTACTGCACGCTGCTCGTTCGCTCGGGAACGATCTTCTGCAGCGAAACGGCGGAGCCCTTTCGGGCCACGTCGGCGTTGAACTTCCACTCTGTGGCGTCCTTTTTCGTGTAGGACTTCCAGTTTAGGCGCCGATTGACGAGGCTCAGCTCAACGTCTCCTTCGTGTTTGAAGTTGAACTTTGGACTGTCGACCTTAAGGGAGGCCTTCTTCGTCACCGTCGAGAGCAGGTCCAGGCTGGTGTCGATTTTGGTGTTGGCCTTCGTCACCAGGTTCAGCTTAGAGGCGTCGATGAGGGAGAGGTGAGCGGTGCCCTGTAATCAGAAGTTGAAGTGTAAGTGACAATGGTCAACAACAACAAAACAACAAAAACACTTACACTCTTGATGAGCGCCTTGTCATTGCCGTCGACCTTCACGTTGATGTATTTCATCGGCTCTCGGTTCACCTTGATGTTGTAGACGCGGTCCTCGATCTTGAAGATCAGCGCCGCCTCTTTGGGCTTGTAGACGTTGTCCACGGTGAGATCGTAGCTGCGCGTGTCTCGGGAGAGCAGCGCCTTCAGCTTACCGTTGCTGCTCTCAAAGTTGACGTCATTGCTGAGGAGGACCTTGCCGTCCTTGGTCGCCTCGCCCTTCAGGGTGATCGCCGTGCCCGCCTTCTTTACCTCCACCTTGTACGTCTTCTTGTCGGGCTTAAAAGAGTAGGTAACGTCAGCCTCCGACTTCATGAAGAAGTCCTTGGTCGGCTTGCTGGCCCTGTTGTTGACAGAGAAGAAAACGGTTGTTTAGTAAAGAGGATGATGTTTAGTTTATCTGATGATCACTTACTCCTCCTTGTGGGTGATAAAGACCTTTCGGTCCTTGTCCAGCTGGACGGTGATCTTGCCCTCGTACTTCTGCGGCTCCACCTGTTTCAGCTCGCTGTTCCAGCCGTAGTCTCGGCCCATGCCCTTCAGACTGGCCTCCAGCTTCGAGTCGACGGTGGCGCCCTTGTTGCGGTACATCACCTTGCCGGTGATCTCGTTGTCCTTGCCGGCGGCGCGCTTCGAGCGGTCCTTGCCCTGCAGGTTCAGGTCAAACTCCAGAGCGTTGCCTTTGTCGTTGAGCAGTTTTGTGTCGGCTTTCATGTGGTAGTCGACGTCAAAGTCGGTGGCGATGATCTCCGTCTCCGACTCGGAGGACAGCTTGAAGGGGCGGAACTCCTGGACGTCGATCTTTGAGGTGCGGGCGAACTTGTACAGATTGGCCATGTCCTTGCCGTAGGCGAACTCCAGCTTGACCTCGTTCAGCTTGTACGGGCGGTACTTGACGTCGATCAAGAAGCGGTGGTTCAGGTACGGCCGTCGGCTGGACTCCAGCGAGACGCCGTATTCAAAGTTGGCCACCTTGTCCTTGCCGGTGCGCTTCAGGTTGACGACCGCCTTGCTGTTCCACTTGATGGAGTGCTTCGTCGGGTCGTCGGGGAACTTGTATTCTATGAGCATGTTGCTCGACATGCCGTTCTTCTCCGCATTCTCCACCATGTTGTTGGTGATGTCGAGGTCGATGACATTGGGAAGGTTCAGTTTCAGGTTGACGTTCGAGGCGCCGACGTTCACGGAGAACTTGGTCTCCAGCGTGTTCTCGGGCGACTTCAGCAGCACCTTCAGCTCTTTGGCGCCGCCTTCAGGAGTGAGCAGCTCCACCTGTGCGAGGTGGTCGTGCGGCTTGGAGCCGCCAAGAGCGCTGATCTTTGCGACAAACTTCTTTGCGTTCTTATCAGCAGTGTCAGCGGTGAGGTCGAGGACGATGGCGTTGATGCCTGCTTCCGGTTTCGTCAGGTAGTACTCCACGTTGGGGATCTTCAGACCCTTCACCTGAGTGGCCTTGCGGCAGTAGTTCAGGACTGGGGAAGAAAGAGAGAAAAGTAAGTCAATGTTTTGTTTTGGAAAAGTATAAGAGAACTCACTCAGAACGGAGACACAGTTGTCGGATCTCGGCTCAGGGGCGAGCTCGTTCTCGCTGGTCACATCAGTGCCCGCCTGTTTGATCTCCCGCAGCGACTGCTTGAACTTGAGCAGCGTCTTCTGGTCCTCCTTCAGGTTCAGCTTCAGCTGGACGCCCTTCTCCTTCTTCTCCATCTCAAAGTCGACATTGGGCGTGAGGGCAAGCTTGCCGTTGTACTCGAAACCGAGCTTCTGGTCCTTCACCAGCAGCTTCACGGAAGCGCGAATGCCGGCCACCAGGGAGCGGTTGAGGATGACGTGTCGCTTGGTGCCCTCCTTGTTCACCTCGCCGTTGATCTGAATGACGAAGTTATCCGTCAGCTTGTAGACGAGCGGGACGCCGGAAACGGTGGGCACGACCACCTTTGTGTCGATGAGCACGCCGCCGATGGTTCGGTCGACCTTCTTCTCGTCAATGACCTTCTCGATGCGCTTTCGCAGCAGATCGGCCAGCGTGTGCAGGTCCTCGAAAGCGTCAGTGAAGAGGATGTTCTTGCCGTTCACCTGCGCCGACAGCTGCAAGTGGTTGTGAGTGTGGTCCTTCTGCTTTAGCTTCTGCACCAGTGCCGAGAGATCTTTCACCAGCTCAAAGCCAAACTGCGAGGGGGTGATTTTTCGGGAGACGGCGTTCAGGACGTTGCCGACTTGTTTGTCGAGGCCCTCCTGGCGGACGGACAGTTCAGCAACCTGGACGACTTTGTCTGCGTGTGGGAAATGGAGTTAGTAAAAATAATAAACAACTTAAAAGAAAAACCTACCGCCGCTAATCTTGCTGATGCGAGCGCTGATAGACTGCGTCACATTAGAGTTCTTCGGGTAGACGATGTCCACGTCGACGGTGAGCGGGCCGTACTCGTAGGCGAGGTTCTTTGAGACGCCAAACTTGGTGCTCGGCTCCTCCTTCAGCTCCACGGTCTCCGGGACCAGACTGCGGCGGACGGGGTTCTTTGAGGCCTTCAGGTTCTTCACGTACGTGCCAATGTAGTTCTTGACGCAGTGCTCCTGCACGCCGAGCAGCTGGTTGACGTCCTTCAGGCCGGCACCGGAGGCGGCCAGTCGCTGGAAGGCGGCCACGCGCACCTCATTGGGCAGCGCCTCATTGAGAACGATGCTCTTCAGTTGGCCGGCGACGTCGGCGGTGGTGGGCAGCGCCTTCACGGCGGCCAGTCGGGCGGCATCGCCCGCCTCAGCCGAGTTGATGATCTCCTCCAGCTGCTTGACGGCCTTCTCGCCGCCGGTGGGATTGACGTTCAGGTTCTCCAGCGCCTTAATAAGCGTCACGCGGATCAACTTGTCGGTGGTCTTGGCGATGCGGTTCGCGTAGACGTCGCGTGCCTCGGCAATGGCGGCGTTCGTGGCGCAGTCGTTGGTCTTCTCACAGTACCGGCGGATGAGGACGGAGAAACCGAGCAGGAGGGGGCGGGTGGTGCTGTCCGAGTCGATGAGGGGGAGCAGGGCGCGGACGGTCTCCTCGTTGGGCTGCGCCTTGAGGGCGACCACGGTGAAGGCGGCGGCGGCTCGGGTGATGGTCAGCTCCTGGGCGTTGTGCGCCCGCACCAGCGTCTTGATCGCCGAGTCGGAGGCGGCAAAGGCGGACGCGTCGAGGAAGAGCTCTCGCAGGCGCTTCGGCACGCTGGGGCAGATGGCGGCGCCGGCCTTCACGGCGGCGTCCACGGAGGCGGCCGCATCGGCGGGCAGGTACTTGAGCAGGTCGACCAGCTCGTTGAAGGCGGTGCTCGCCTCGAGGCTGCTCGTCTTCTCGGAGATCAGGCCGCACAGCTCCTTCAGCTTGGCGACCACGTCGGCCTCGGTGGCGGTGTGGGCGTGCTTGTGCTCGTGCGTCAGGTAGAGATTGGGCTGCTGGAGGATCTCGCGGGCAGCAAAGTCGGCGGCGATGCCGTCCTTGCTCGACTTGAGTGACAGCTTCAGCGAGGCGGTGGTGATCGGCTTCTCCGATCGGTGCACCAGACTGTGCGTCTCCTCGCACTCCACCTCCTTCACCACCTGGTCCTTGAGGGTGATGCGGCAGCTCTGCTGCGAGTCGACCGGGTGCAGGTGCTGGCGGAGCAGCTCCTTGAACTGGCCCAGCGCCTGGTCGGGCGTCTGGCGGAGGTCCACGCGGCGCTCAGTGCATCGGTTCAGGTCCTTCTTCTTCTGCAGTACCGTGCCCTGAGCGCCCTGTTCGAGGCGCGTGAAGGAGGCGGTGCACTTGCCGGCAAAGTCCTCCTCCTCGACGTCGGCGGAGAAACTCTGCTCACCGGAGAAGGACACCTGGAGGGCGCTGATGACGGCCTTCTTGATGTTGGTCGCCCACTCCTCCTCGTCCTTGGTCGGACAGACGCCCCGCACCTTGCCGTTGTGGTAGCCAAAACCAATCGGGTTGACGGACACTTTGGCGGCCAGCTCGGCGCCATTGGGCACGCCCTCAATGACGACGTTCTTCAGGCGGAGGGTGGCCTCGCAGACGCTGTCAATGGACACCTCGGCGTCGGCCTTCACGGTCACTTTGAGGGTGTCTCGCGGCGTCAGCACCGTCTTTGCCTCCAGACCGTACACGTAAGTAGACTGCACCTTGGGCACGATTGAGGTGGGTAGGGAGCGCGGACATATGGAGGTACATTTTTCCGCATAGCTGGTGCCTGTGTTGGCGTGGTGATGAGGAGTTGGTGTTGGGGTTGTTGTTGTTGTGGTTGTTGAAATTAGAGATGAAGAGAAAGAATCAAAAATAAAAACAGTGATTAGTGTCAGCTAAAGCCGGGAGGAAAAGTGAAAAAGCGGACTTACCTAGAAAGGCAGCTAGCAGCAATACTACGACTTTGAGGGAGCTCATCTTGACGCTAGCTTTTGTCAAGAATGAAGTCGGAGTCGCATAGTTCGGGGCAGCGGTACTGCAGTCCCTTTTATACGCTCTACCGATTTTCAGTCCTTCTTGAACGCCCTACTTGGACTTTGGCCACCAGCAGCTCACACCGCTCATTTCCACCACCACCATCCACTGTCCGAAGAGTTGGCAATGGTGGTGGTGGTGATGTGAATGGTAGCAGTACCGCTAGCCACCGGTCTTATCGCCCCTTCTTCTACTTCATTTTTATCCTAATTTGACATTTGATCTTCGCGCATTGTGGCTGTGATGGTAGCACAAAGCTGCTGCTGCTGCTGTTGCTGCTGCTGCCCAAGTGGACGACTACAATTGGCTGCACAAGTTGGTGATAGTAGTGGGCACTGGTGTGGTGCCTGGTGAACGCCACCACCGCCGACCAATCGCCGTAAACCGATCTAGAAAGGGAGAGAAGGAGGGGAGCCAGGGATGCTACATTAGCAACAGTGACTGGGTTTTTTTACTTCACACAACAGTTACCCGTCATCTATCATCGGTGTGTATCAGCCATGTGGCCGCTGCAACTACCACAGGCGCAGTTCTTCAAACCTCTACCCACACTTCGCAGTTTCGAAGTTTCCAGAAAGAGGGAAAGAAAAGTAACATATAAAGGAGAGGCGCAATTCTGGTAGCCAGGCAGTTATCAGCCGTCAATGCAGTCAGATGGTGTCTTTACATGACTCACCCGTTTCAGAAAAAGGCATTTCACTTCAGTTTCAGGTCAAATGTGGTCATCAGCACTAACTCCACTGCCTCTGTTTCCGCATCTACTTTTTCGTTGTTGTTTGACGTTTCAGGCTTAGCTGCTGCTGCGGGCTTGTCATCCATTTGTCAATACATACACAGTCGATGTGCACACAATACTTGTGCAGTTTGGTTACTGATGGAGATTGTGGAGGTGGTGGTGGTGGTGGGTAGAAAATGTCAGTTTAGTGCTTGAGGATTTGATAAGAAGAGGAGTGAGCGAAGAGCAATCCTCAAGCTTGTACAAAGCATAATCCACACTACTGTACGGCTAAATCTAAAACACTGAAAGAAGAAAAAAAGAGCTTTATCACACACACACACATTTTTAGGGTGCACTAATCAGCGAACATTTGCGCGAGCTCAAAAGAAGCTCGCCCAAAGTCCGGTGGTAAGTCAGTGGAGAAGTTGTCACCCAGTCACCAAGTGAGCTAGCGGTCCGCTTCAGTTTTATCGTCTTATCCTCCTTTTTGTTCCTTATCCGTGGCAAGTATGACAGGCAAGATTTGACATGAATGTGACCACAATGACACTTCGGAGAGAAGGGGAGAAAGTGACAGACATTCATTTGACAAATGCCAGATTGAGGGTTCGCTTACATTAAGTGTGCTCTCCTTTGGTTCAGCAAACGGAGAGTTCAAAAGAACGGTTGCTTTTCCGGATTCGGGAACATTCCCAGCCTTGAGGTTATTTTTGAAGGCAAACAACACAACAAGCACAATGAGCATTGAGTTGCCACTTATCTGGTAACTGTGTCGGTGGGCTTGTAGAGAAAAAAAGAAAGAAAAAAGGGATCCTCTGCTTGGAAAAGGGAAGAAAGTTCAAAGCTAAAAATCAGTGAAGGTTGTGCGTGAGAGTCCATCAGTTAGTGGTGATTAGAAGCATCGCTTGTCGAACTGTACTTTGCAGCCGTGCATCAACTGATGCAGTCGCAGGCACACATTGATTGACTGATTAACTGTGAGTGAGTTACTGACTGACTGTTTCTCCTCTGTGGAAATCGACAAAGTACTTTGATTTTGGTTGGGTACCACGACCACTTTTAGTGACATTTTAGTGTGCTATCCAGTTCAATATCAGCAATAGTGCTGAACCTCAAGAAACCATGTTTTTGTAACATTTTCTGCTGTTTGTCTATTGCCTTTTTGGATTTTTCTTTGTTTCTTCGATATCACAACAAGCAGAGGTGTTTTGAGCTAGATCGACTGATCAGTACTTTGCAATGATTACCCGGAGACTCTATTCCGATATCCTAAGCTTTCGCTTGGCCTTCTTTTTAGGTTGAAAACCAAGTGGTGGTGAAGTCCTTCTTATCATATTTTTGCTGCTGTTTTTATTTTTTTGTTTTGCCCGTTAAATTAGTGCTGTTGCCATTGATTAGTGCTGCCTGATTACTGCCACTGGTGCCATGAGCAACATTGGAAAAATAACAGCGCTATATTTAGGCAACGTTGAATCTTTGCTCCCTCTGCCTCTCTCTCCCTTTCCAATCAAGGTATGGCTGAGGATAACGGGCAGATGATGTTTTCAAGCTTTTGCTCTTGCCAGCAAACAGTGACACTGCTTATCACCAGTAATCGATCACAGCAAGTTCAAAGTTTTCTGCTTATGATGAGTTCATTTTTTGTTGATAGATTGTTCTTTGTGACACTTTTTCTCACTATTTAAGCTGCTGTACGTTTAAGTCATTTTAATTTGATTGCGTAATCATTTAGTGCTCACGGTTGCAATCATCACATGTGTGTGTGTGATTGACTGATGGATTGTGCTGGTGCAGTGGAAAAGGGTTATCAGTGCTAACAACTACACTTCTGCACACGACACGTACTCCAGTACTCGATTGAAGAAGACATCGGTATTAGGCCATCGGAGACAAGGAAAGCAGATGATGATGATGATGACAAGCCAGACTGCTAGCTCAGCAAAAACTTAGTGCGATGATGTCTAGCCAGCTACTGCCATGCATTTCATGTGGAGAAGAAAATTTGACATTGGCACTTGGGCACTAAGTCAGTCGTCTGGTACTTTATCGAGAAGAGCAGAAGAGCAAAGAAGCACAATCAATCAGTCTCAAATATCACCAATATGATTTCATAATCGATTGGCACTGTTCTTTGTCAGTCTGAACGTGTCTCTCCTTTTCCAGTAGTTACCTTGACAGTGCTCAATGCTCAGCCACTGTCTCAGCCACCTCAAGATAGTGTCTTCTCGTATCGTCAAAGTCGTGCAGCTCATCACTACGACCATCATCAATTCAACTTTGTTTCGCACTCTGAATAGTGACTTTGCCTAACTAATAAGCACATCTTCCAGGCTGCACTGGCCAGCTTCACCAGAAGCCTTCCCAGGCGCACCGTCTCCTTGACTAAAGGGCAAAACACTTGACTAGACTAGAGAGTTTCAGTAAACAGTGAAATTGTACAATCAACTCGAGTGGTGGCCAAACACATCACTCAGCAGTGGTTTCTTTGGTTTCATCCTCATTTTTTCATTGCTTCATTGTTTGCTTTCTTGGTCCAGTTGGAGTAGCAAGTAAAAAAATATAGTTGGTGAAGTAGAGGGACATTGTGATCACACTGAGAAGGAGGGAGAAGAAGCCATCACCAGCTGCAGCAGCACTTGTTGCCACTGTGTTGATATCGTGTGGAAGTGTCAATATCGAAATATCTCTCTCCCTTTCGAGAACAAACTTTTCCACCGCTTAGCCAATTTCACTTGCATCTAATGTGTAAGCCTTGGATGGTGATGCTGGTAGTGCTTTTCTAATCGCTGCCTGAACACGCACTGCCTGGTTGGCTCGGCTAAGAAGACCATCAACCAAAAAGTGAGGCTCTCAAAAACTGATTTGCACAGCTGTCTGCTGTCATTTCCAGCACCGGCACCACCAATGCTCTCGTGCCAACGATACTAATTTGATGCTAAGCACCGCTTTTAGCATCACCGCATTTTTGCATGCACTACATCAATTTAGTGCCGGTTTCATTAGCTTTCATCAAATTAAGCTACTGTGGTTGAAAAAGAAGCCAGTACTGACGAGTAAATTGCTCTTTCACAGCTGAGCGGGAGAGGTTATCATTGCCAACAAATCTATGTTTGCACAAGCTAGTTCAGTACTGTACAGACTTCAAAGTGCGACAGTGGGCACTGACTTCAGTCAAAGTTCAACTATTAACCTGTGAGCGATGGTGAAAGCTGAACCAAAAATTGTTGAACAGCAGAAAAAAGTTGAACTGCTTCAACAGCTGGTCACGTGAACAGCAGCAGCGGCAGTAGCAATAGTAGTAAGGTTGACATGCAAAAACCCAAGCTGGATGACAGCTAGCCAGTTCAAACTAGTTGATGCGGCGGTCAAGTAGATCACCAGTGGTCGACCAGTGCAGTGGGAACTGTGACAACTACTCAAATGCTGATGATAATGATAGTTGTGGTGTTCACTACTGCTGACACTCGACTCATCTCTTGTGACCATCGCACAAACACACACTTACTCACCAATTATCACTAAAGTCCGCCGAGTCAATCATCAAAACTGCCACTTTCAACAATGTAATAGTTTTCAGTTCCTTCAACGTGCTAGCTGCTGTTGCAGCTGATGATAGCAAAGCACCCCGGTAAACTTTGCACTTTGATTCCTCGCTCGTCTTTGCTGCGGACACACATTTTGTAGCAAGTGTGATAAGACTGAAAGTGAATGACAATATTTAGTGCGGCAGCAGCTATTGTTTACTGGGAGGCACAGTGTGCACTGGGCACCCGGCAGTAGGAAGAGAATGTCATTTTTTGCTCTATCTATGTGAAAGTGGATAGTGTGCAGTGTGTGTGTGTGCAGCTTCAGATGACAATTAGTGTATTTGCCAACGTCGATGATGCGTCGATGGCATCGCTAATGTCTTCAGTAGCCGTTTTGCAGTGCAGTGCTTAGGTGCAGGGAAATGCCCGCGCCTGAGTCAGCTCTCTCCTTGCGTCCACATGCATCCACAGCTTCCTAATCGATTTTACAATCGACATTAACTGATTTTCACCAGCTGATCTACTTTTTAGAACAAAAAACAGTTTTTTGTTAATAACACTGTACATCGTTGATAATCTGAAAAAGTGATCGAGCAGATGTACTGTCTTAACTGCCACTCAACATCATCAGTTCTCATATTGGCGCCATTTCTATCAACTTCAGCACATCCGCTGAATGGTTAGATGATTAAGTCACACTACATGTGTATCAGTATTTTTTATTTGGATTACCCAGCTTTTGGGTCGGTGGTACAATACTGGCACATTTCTTAGGATGCAGTCGAAGTAGCAGTAAATAAGTGGCACCCTCTAATCTGATTGGCCACCGAACAGCAGCACGCCCAGAAGTGTGCTAATGTGATAATGTTAGCGACGGAAAGGGGAAAGAGTAGCTGGAATAACAGCCACTGCAGCAGAAAGTACACAAAAGTACCCCAAGCTTAAGCAGTACTTGTAAAAAAATGAAACACTTTTACACTAAACTTGGTAGAAAACAAATGATAAAGGTTTACGATTGCATGGGAAAGCCGTGTCCTTGTTTCTTTTTTATTGCTTGAATGCTTTTGTTTACATTTTATTACAATAGTTACTCAATAGTTTGCCAGATAAAAATAGAATTGACTAGTTTCATACAATTCTTTAGTTTTGAAATAAGTTAAATTTCGTTTTTACAAAAAAAACCTTGTTCAAATTTTGTTTGAAAATGATAATTTTTCATCTAAAACTAAACTACACCAGTCAAAAATGTTCAATAGCTGATGACAAAAAGGGTGACAATAACACCTTTGATCCTTATGGTGATACATTGAGCCTATACAGAAGTGATTTTTCGTAATAGTAAATGCAACACAATCCGATTGGTATTCGTTTCTATTTGCCTATGTTGCAATAATTTTGTCAGCAATCACTGCTCGGGATGCTAACAAGAAGTGTTCAACAAAATAATAAAGAAGCGCAAGACTATTTGGAAGAAAGTGGTTAATTGGACAGATGATTTAGGGAAACGATGCGAAGATGCGAAAGACTTCGACGACTTGTCTAAACTGCTCACTGACTCGCACGTTTATTTTAGCAGTAATTCGGACAATAGAAGTCATGCAAAGGATGATCAAGTCTATCGGCGCCATTATAAAAAAAGTTGCTGCTGCTGTTTCTGTCGTTGATGTGCCATGAAAAAACAGCAGAAACACTGATGATACAGGCGCCTTACCGGCATACTCAAAGAAACGACTGTTTGAGTTGCCGATTGGCTTGGCAGTTAAGACGTTGCTAAATTGACAAGGAAAAAATAAAGTAGAAAGCATGCCATTTGCCAATCACTGGCACTCGAGAGATTTACTGCTCAAACTTGCTATGTTCCAAATGCATTGCCAGTCACAGTTTCAACTGATGAAGGTGGCACTGAAGCTAGCCACTTGGTGAAATAACCGCAGCTGGCCATTAATTGCCAATATGGATTACCGAATCATTTTGCCAACTGCAGCAACTCACTTTGATGAGTGAATGAGTGAGATGCCCGAGGAGAAAAAACCTCTAAAAATAGACACTGCAAACTGTCGGCACATTAGCTGTGTGTTCGTTATCCCGTTGAATGTGCATTAGTTTATGTTTTCTTTTAACACTAGCAGCACCAAAAAAACTTTTTTACTAGCTTTGAAGGCACATCGATTGGTTTGATGATGAAAATCAATAGGTTTTTCATGCATAAAAATGTACATCAACGCAGCAGTGCATTACCATTGTCTTTTGTTGATGCCGTTTTTACTGCTATTGCAAATGTATACGCATTAGATTTGCATTGGCACATTGAAGTGTCCACACTGCCGTCTAGACACAAACGGACTATCACTTTAAGAAAGGAAGCACTGTGCATACTTGCAATGGGGGAGAAAGTACACATTTATAGATTACGATTACGATGAGGTAAAGGTCAGCAGCAGTGGACAAGAAGAAGTGCCGCTGCTGCCACGGTTGTCGCTGTTCAGTGGCCACTGATGCGTGCCAGACACCGTGCAATGGGCGATCAAAGTGTGTCACAGCGACAGCATCATCATCATCTTAAACAGAAGCACCTTGGCCGAGCCTCACAACTCACGCTGCTCCATCAGTCAAGTTTTTCTCCCTTTCCCTTCACTGGTCACCAAAATGACTGTTTGTGGGAGAAAGATGTGTGCCAGATTTTTTCTTAGTATTCATTTCAATTAAAATAATGAAACATTCATTCTGTGGTTGCATTTATTGGCACGGTTCTTTTTGGTTATGATTTGTTCACGTTTTTCAGTATTTTTTCTCAAACATTTCAGGTTTGCAAAAAACCGACGCAATGTTGGGTGAGAAGAAAGAGAGAAGGGCAAAGAGTACCACCGCTGTTGGTATGTGTGCTGACACAGTGAGCATCGGCATCCCTTTTCACTAATTGAGTGCTGTAGCTTTTATTTTTAGTTTTCAAGTGAATTTAATTATCCGCATGTGTGCCTTCAGCAACTTTGCTGTTGCTGGTAGTGCTGAAAATGCTGGTGGTGCTGGTGGTGGCCACAGACCGCGGCAGCACATGTCTGCAACAAGTGCAGTTGGGCAGTGCACTTCGTTTGTTCTGCCACAGTCGGGCATCCTTTCTCTTTCTCTCTTTAGTCAGACTGAAAGTGGCCTGACGAGCAACCAAAAAGCTATTTTGTACGTTTTTTCTGAATGAATGTGCAGCAAGAAAAAAGAAAGAGAGAGTTGTCTAACTTTAACTTGGTGATGCTCATGTTTGAACCGTTTGAGATGCCTTTTAGTATTTTTTTGTTTTTTACTTTTTGTCTCAATTTCAATTATTAAAAAACAAATATTTGTTTGTCAATTAAGAAAAGAAGTCAAAAACGTTTCTTTTAAATGTTTTTTTTCAATTTGTTGCCGTATACCAAGTAGTGTTCTAATGATAACGGTAACGTCTGACCTAAGCCAACAACGCGTCTGTGACACAAAGAGTTCTCAGTGTTGTGAGCACTTACCTTACTTTACTGCGCAAATGAATGTCGTTTATTAGGTTAGTTGAACGCATAAGAAGCAGCATAGCGGTCACCTGTTTGACCTGTCAGGTAAGTGGGGAGATAATGAGCAAGAGATGCTGACCACGGTTGACCACCGTTGCGATCAGCCAGTGATAATCGCCGTCCGTTAGTATGGTACACAGACAGACAGCAAAAAAGAAGGACGGACGCTGAACACTGACTGCCACTGTCTACACTTTTCATTTGCTCGGCACATTACCGCCACTACCACCACCACCATCAGCAGCATCAACAGAGGAGACGCATCTTTGACCTATTCAAGAAGTGGCCATAACGTTGAGCAGTGAAAGTCGATGTCTGCAGCGGCTTTCTCCCGGTGGCTGCACTTTCTTGCGGCTATTTGCCCGTTAGTTAGTTTTTCTTTCTTTCTCTTTCAAGACACATTCCACTTCTCTCTTTTCTTCGTTTTTCTCTTTCTAACTAGCCAAACTAGCACGAGTCGTTTTTTTCACTCACTGAGCGCGGGCACTTCACTTCACTTGCTGTCAAATCGGCGATCCAGTCACTTACACTTGCACTTTCTCATCGCTTGTTGCTTCTGTTCAGCTCTTTGCCCGTGATTGTGTTTTTCTCAGTGTGTTTGCTGTGTGTACATGTGATTGTTGTTGATGTTTCTAATGTTCATCCTTTGCCACAAACTGTCTGTTTGCTTGTCTCTGTGTGTCTGTGCATGTGTGTCTTTCTGTCGCCGGTCGGCGATTGTTTGTTCAGTTGACGTGTTTTAGCAAAGTGCACCTTTCTTCCCACCTCTCATTTGTCAACTGTCATTTGCCTGCCTGCTAGCCTGCTACTTTTGCATAACAGTCAGAATGACACTTCTGCTGCTGCTGCTGCCGTTCTAGTGAATAAAATTTGTTTAGCGCACTGTGTTTCAAATTAGCTGTCGTGCGTAGTGTGACAGAAGGAAAGAAGATGAACTTATAATAACAATAATTATCCAAATTGACTCGTAAAGAGCGACGACACATGTGCAGCACCTTAACGGCAGCATCAGAATGAAACTTCCTATACCATTCAAATTGTTCTCATTAGGTGCACTATTCTCAGTGGTGCTGCTCTACCTCACTCTGTTCCAGGCAGTTGTACAGTGTGCGCACAATGAGACTACTTCTACTACCACACCTAGCTCGGTGGCAATAATTACTAATGCTAATTCAACCACTGCCAATGCAAGCCACACCAGCGATGAGTTTGATGATCATCTCACCAGTCCAAAGTCAGATAGTGAACTTAATAATAAATCGGAAGAAAACGTTGATGGGAGCAACGATGAGATTTTAACCACAACCGAGCCATCAACTAGTGATACCGACAATAGCACTACGACCGCTTCAAATGACGGCGATAAAGAAGTCGAGTCAGAGGGAAATGAAGGTGAAAGAAACGAAGAAAGCGAAGAGCTAAGTCCTTCTGAAGATGGTGGTGAAGAGGGTGGTGATGGTGCCGATAATGGAGGCAGTAGACCAGAGGCCGGCAGCGAAGAGGAAGAACCGGAGGACGGTGAATCAGAAGCCGAGGACCGGTGCACCTTCAACCAGTTTCTCTCCGGTCTGAACATCAGCCACTACCTTCCACCTGATAGAGTGGCTCTTCGTGATGAGTTTGACTCCTTCCAGGACGCCCCTGAGCGCATTCGCCACTCGCCCTCGGTCAACTACACTATCCAACGACTGAAACGGCTGCTCAATCTGGCCAATGGCATCACCAGTCGACAGGAGCTTCGCTCCGGATTTGCCAGCTTCATCCAGCACAACTATGAACTGTTTCTTGAGCTAGAGCTGGACGCCGCCTGTATGACGTCCATCATTAGCATCATTGCCGCCCTGCGTCGTTCAGAGTTGTGGGCGATTAAGTGTAAGTCAATGGAAAGAAACTCGAGACTTTAGTTTGTCTGTTACTTTGAGTTTGTGTCTGTGATTGCCAGCGTGATTAAGGTGTCGATAATGGAGACCAATTAGAAATCAATTTTGTCAAATGACACTGCCAAAGCTGAGTGCAGAGGCAAAGTGACTTGAACATGTGAATGTAAGTGTAAGTTTGAGTGAGTGCAGTTGTGTCAGTTAGAAAACTTTGCAATTTTTGCTTTTGCTGCAAAAGAGAAAGTGAAAGTGCCCATTTTGCAGCAACTTTAAGTTTTTTCTCTAGAGTTAACAGAAAATCAAACTAGTGCAAGTGCAATGAACGCAAAATTGATTATAGCTTGCAGTATAGAATGAGACGTTTGTAGATTTGTATATTTTTATTTCTCCTCCTGTCTTTTTTTCTGGATCTGTACTGTTTTTTATTTATTTATTAACCTCGACCGAAATGCGCGTAAGCCTCATCGCTATGTGCTAATAAAGAGGACATGCCTCCTGTAATTGCTAATTAGTGATCAGTAGTGTTTCAAGGATAACCACAATGAGTCGCTGACCGCAGAATTGAACAGAAAGAGTGAGAGAGGGAGAGCGGCATTTTGCTTGACTGGCACACTTTCCTTCCTCTCTTGCACTCGCCTCTCATTCGCGATCGTACCTTGACTGGTCGTTGACACTGTCGCCTTCATATTATTATCACATTACGTTATTATTAATAATAATGCAGGTAGAATGCAGCATAAAAAGAGCATTACATAAATGGCCTATGTTCAGATATAAAAAAAAGGCTGAAGCTCTGAACGGCGGTTAAACGTCGCGAACGGTGTGGAAAATAAAAAACAAAAATAAAATGTAGTGCGATCACCACCACCACTACTGCCACCACCTGCAGCAGTTGTTTTTGCCCTGTTTTTCATTTCATTTCACCGCTAGCTGATTAGGAATTTTTGCCCTTTTTCTCTTCTTCATTATCTCATGGTGTCATGGCATTCGCACCTTGCTTTCTGTGAACAACACACATGTGCGCTGATCATCATCGGCTAAAAATAATTTCACTCTCACGATGTGCCTTGGCGGTGGTGGACAATCTTAATTAGAAGAAAACAGGTGAAAAAAGGTAAAACAGGGGGGTAAGTCTGGCAAGCCAGGACTACAGCGAGCCTTTTTTGCGTG
>JAALOO010000261.1_pt1 | contig 49252 bp, 43 predicted proteins | sample 7257641 | NCBI WGS metagenome assembly JAALOO01 (sample SAMN14085613, study PRJNA598686) | mite metagenome | biome: ENVO:01001000; feature: ENVO:01001002; material: ENVO:01001226; isolation source: single female mite from University of Michigan culture on fish food culture... ...
ATTCAACTGCTCAATTTAGACCCAAAAATGACTTATTTTGGGCATTGCTCTTTTTGAACTTTGATTTTAATTTTCAGAAATATAAACTGTTAAATATTTTTTCATCAGCAAAATAAAAGTGTTGCCATGTATAACAAAAACAAATTAATCATATTTGTTTGGTGTTTGTCGTTTTGTTTTAGTTTAGTTTTATCTCAACGTAAGACCCTTTTCAACAAGTCAAAAATAAAGTTTTAAAATCTGACATTACAGGAATTGATGTGTACAAACACAAATGCGCGGGTTCGGGTCAATTTTGCGCTGGGTACCATAACTACCATTGCTGCGATTCAACAGAAAAGTGCATTTATGATTATGGAAATTTAGCCAGTTGTAGGAGGTAAGTTTACTGAGTCAATGATTACTTTATAATTACCACTTTTAACTTTCACAGGATTATTTACTAAATTATTTGGAATTTATTATCTAACTTAAAGTTTTAATTTGATAACTAGATTTTCCTAATAATAAACATCAAAAACATTTTCCCAAACTTTTTGTTTTATTTATTGCAATTTTTTTCTAAATAAATTTTTTTTCAATACAAATATTGCACATTTATTTAAATTTACAACTAAATACACATTTTAAACACAAACATGAAGTTTATCATCATAGCGCGTTCCCTAAAATTAACAACAAAATAATTGACAGTTTTGCAAAAAATTAATTTTACTTACCTCAGGACATTCAAACACAAAGTCTTTGAAGTAGCCGCCAAAATTGACGCATTGATGGAATTTGCGAGGATCTTTTGGATCTTTGAAAAAACCAGCTGAAGTGCACTTGAACTTTCCACTTGGATCTGGTTTATCTGTCACTGGAGGATCGGTTTTTGGCTCTTTTGTTGTTGGAGCATCAGTCTGAGGATCAGTTTGAGGATTAGGGTTTTTAGTTGTCGACCCTGGCGTCTGGTCTGATGAGTGTTTAGGCGTTGTAAATCCATCAGGAATAGGAATCTTTACATCAGGTCCATCAACTGAAAAGCAAAATAATTAAACTGAATTTTTAAACAAACAGTAAAACACTACTACTTACTTCCATTGAGATTTTTAGAAAGCGCTTTAAGAAGTGGATATTGTCCCTCTCCGCATAGACCATGAAAATCCTAGTTTTCAAAATTAACTTTAGTTAATTCTCCTCACAAACAAAAGCAACTTACATCTGTTTCAATTGACCAAATCTAAGAAACATTTCAAAAAAGGTTAGTAAACAAAAATCAAAATTGCTCAACTCGTTTTTACCATTCCACCTCCAAGCTTGTGACTGATGAGCCACTTTACTTTTTCTTCGACACTTTTAACGTTATCGTAGCTGGCCCATTGGTTAGCGTGGACGGCATATGGCACCATGGCTTTATCGTCCCAATAGGTCTTCCACCCGCCCTGTTTGATCATCATACAAATTTCATTGTAGCCCAGCATTCCAGATTCTTGTGTCAAGTTTCCTTTGTCTCCTCCAGAGCCAATGGCAGTATCACCAGGCTTGAAATGGTTTTGATCGCCAAGTTTAAAAGTTCTAGCGTACAATGGGACGCCTGTATCAAATTATATTAAAATTGTTAAAAATTGTAAACAATTTAACATTATCAAAAGTACCCAAAACGATTTTTTCCGGTGCCATGCCACGTTCAATCCATAGATTTACAGCAAATTCAATTGTCAATTGCTTGGCAGCGACATCCCAATCTTCATGCGAGTAAGCATGAAGAGGCGAATTATGGCCAAGCTTATGCTCCCAAGAACCCTTAATTTTGTGGATGATAAAGTTATAAAGTCAACAATAAGCAAAAATCAAACTTACGTGAAGATCATAGGACATCAAGTTGATCCAGTCAATGTGCTCGTTAATGCCCTTAATATCATAGGCGTTGTCGATGGTCCATTTGCCAGCTGAGACGGCGGCAGTTAGAATATAACCAAAGGGGGAAAATGCAGTCTTGAGCTCCTTGAGCAAAGTTACCTGTGGCAAAAAAAAGTTAATTAAACCGTCTAAATTTTAGATTCTAAAACACAAATAAATGCATACATAATCCTTAATGTCTTGCTTTCGACCTTCTTGACGATCTCCGCCGCCATTAGCATGAAATCCCGGATACTCCCTAAAAGCCAAACAAATAAAATTGTAAACAGAAACAAAGTAAAAGGGTTTTAACTTACCAATCCAAATCAAAACCGTCCAAGTTGTACTTTTGAATAAACTCAACCACACTGGAGATGAAAATCTTGCGAGATGAATCCTTTGAAACCATATCCGAGTACTTGTTGCTGCCTTCATTCCAGCCACCAAGAGATATAAGAACAGCCATGTTAGGGTTCAATTTGCGCAGATTTGCAGTTCGTTGAATCATATGCTCTTCACTGTCGTCCAACTTGGGATCGAAGAGAACCATCTTATTGGTTTTCTCATCAAGTTTAGCAAAAGCATAGTTCAAATGAGTGCAGAGATACTGAAATGAAAGATGGATTAGCTTCCAATTATAACTCAAATTATCATTTAATACCGGGTTAATGTTCTCTGCGTTGAATTGACCGTCGCCAGGGCGCGTATACGACCATGTACCGTAGTAGCACACCACTTTGTAGGGTCTATTGTTCTTGTCTATTTTAAAAAAGTGAAAATTTAGTTGAATCACGTGACATCAATGTTTGTTTGTTCACCTCGTGGTTTGACATCGGCCGGCGCCGAGAAGACGGCGGCAACAACGAGAAGAAGCGTCAAAATTGTCAACTTCATGTTTGGTGTTGTGTTTGTGTGATGACTAGTCAGCTGATCAGCCCAGTCAAAGACAACTCGACGCTCCTGTGCTCTACATTTTATACCTGCCTACACTTTCCCGACATTGGTATCTGGATAACAGCACTGCAGAACGTGACACTTGATGAGAGAAGCTAATCACAATGATGATTGCCAATTGACTATCGTCTTGATGTGAAAACGGCATCTCTATTTTTCTCATGGAATAGCCTGTTAAAACGACACAAATGATGCCTTGAGTGAACGAGTTTTCTTTTGTGTTGCTCAGTACGCGATCACTATCTGATAGCAGCATCTTATCAAAACAAAGACAACTCTGCAACACATCACCTGCTGACAAAATGTGATGCACACATGATCGGTGAGAATAAACCACCCATGTATATTTTTTGTTTAACTAACTAAATCTTGATTAACACTAGAAATGCCTCATGCAATGCATCGAGAATTTATTTTTCATATGGCAATTTGGTTTAAACAAAAGGTATGTAATAATTGGGTACTTTTATCACAACGAACAAAACCAACAGGTGATTTGATTATATGTGTACTTTTGATAAACTTTTGATGTAAATAGTTTGGTATCCTTTTTGCTGATCATGTTGTAGATGTCTGTTAATGATTACCTTGATTTGCACGCTTGTCGCTTTATTGAATATCATCCAAAATCTGTTTTTAGGGAAACGGTTAAAGAGGGTGAAGAGCATGCACTTGTAGTTTATCGCAAATAAAGTTGTCGTCAAGTGACAATAAAGCACTTGAGCAAGGTCAAAAACTTAAATAATTTTTTACAAAAATAGGTTTATTATTTTAAACAATATAAAATTGATTAACTTTATTTTAAAATTTAAGCACAAATGTGCAGTTTGGCATCATACTTTGAACCCTCTGGACAGTTGAACTCGTAGTCCTTAAGCTTGCCAGAAAAGTTGACACACTGGTGGAACTTGCGCGGATCCTTCGGGTCGGGGAAGAAGCCGGCCGACTTGCAGTGGAACTTGCCACTGTTGTCTGGCTTGTCAGTCACCGGGGCGTCAGTCTTGGGCGCGTGAGTGTGCGGGCCGTCGGTGTGAGGACCGTCGGTGATCGGGGGGTCAGTTTGGCCGCCGGGGTGAGGAGTGGTGGCGTGCGTTCGCGGAATGGTCACGTCGGGGCCGTCAACTGGTGCAGACAAAAAGGTTGGTTTAAGCAAACTGTAATAATTTGTTGACTGTTGACATTGAGCGCCTACCTTTGTTCAGTACGCGACTGATCTCCTTCAGCAGCGGGTACTTGACGCCACAGTGGCCAGAGAAGTCGTCAGTGTCAATAGACCAGATCATGCCACCGCCCAGTTTGCGCTCGAGAAGAAAGTCAAGTTTGTACTTGATTGACTTTTCATTGTCGTAGCCAATCCACTGCGAGGCACTGGTAGCGTAGGGAACCTTCTGGGTGTCATTCCAGTGCACACTCCAGCCACCCTTGACCATGGCGCAAATTTCATTGTATCCCAGCATGCCGATGATTCGGGTAATTGGGCCAGGAGAGCCTCCCTTTCCAGTTCTGAAAAATTAGTAGAAAAAGGGCGTTAAATACGAAGTAAAAAGATGCTCATTAGGACATACACTGGGGCACCGATTCCAGTTTCCGATCCTTTCAGAGTGAAGGTTCGGCCGTAAAGAGGGATGCCAAGAACAATCTTTTTGGGGTCAGCACCAAGCTTGATCCAGTAGTCAACTGAAAATGACACAGTAAAGTCGTGCTCAATTCCAGTGGAGCCGGGAAGAGGGTAGAGCGGGGCGTTGTGAGCAGCGTGCGTGTCCCAGCCGCCTAGAAAATGTGTACAATAAGGTAATTAGTTCATTTCAGTCATTTAGAGAATACAAGTAAACTCCTCACCGTGGTAATCATAGCACATCAAGTTGATGATGTCCAGATACTTGGATACTTGCGGAACGTCGTAAGCCCGGTCGATTGTAGGTTTGCCGGCTGAGACAGCAGCCGACAAGATAAATCCGTAAGGCTCAAACGCAGCCCGAAGTTCTCGAAGTAGCGAAATGTAATCGGCCTTGTCTGCATCACGGCCAGGAGTTCGGTCCTGATCATTGACTGCTTTCATTGCGGGGTACTCCCTGAAAAATAACAAAATTATTTGTAAAAACTTGCTATAAGTTAAAGTGATAATTTCTACATACCAATCAAGGTCCAAGCCATCAAGTTCGTACTTTTTCAGAAATTCCACAACACTTGCTACAAAAGTGGCTCTTGAGCCTGCGTTAGAAACCATAGCAGAGTACTTGTTGGATCCTTCGTTCCAGCCGCCAATTGAAATCAAAGTGGCAAGGTTAGGGTTGTACTTCCTCAGCTCGGTCATGCGACGAATCCTAAGTGTATAACAATTATCATAATGCTATAAACTAACACAAATTACATTCATTAATTTACATTCCATGTCCCCAAGTAAGACCACTCTGCCAACTCTCATCGCCAAGGTCTAATCCGTCGTCGTAGGGAGCGATTCGATTAGATGCATCAAGCTTGGCAAAACCGTAGTTGATATGTGTACACAAGTCTATTCAAGATAAACATAATTAAACATGTCAAAAGTCGTTTTAGGAAAATCTTACGTGGATTAATATTTTCTGCTTCAAACTTGCCATCTCCACCTGGCCGGTAATATGCCTAATTAACACAGGTAAATAAAGTTTAAAAATTTGTAAAATTTAAAAACATTTTTTACAACTTACCCAAGTTCCTTTATTGATTAATTAACGAAAAGTTGACAAAATTAAAGTTTGTTTCTGGTTTTTTGTAAAATTCAACTTACCCCAGTAGCACACAACATGATGCGGCAGCTTGTTCCGCTGGTTAGCCTTGTCTCGGGGCCATGCGCCGGAAACGAAAGTGGCGGTTGCCACGATGAGCAGAGAAAAAAGTGTCAGCTTCATTGTGCCGCGTTGGGGCTTTCCACTTTCGGCTCAGTCCTGATCCAGTGCACTTTTATATAGTTGAGTTAGCTCTAACTGCTCTGTTCTAGCAAAGATAACAGCAGCGTAGGTATATCTCACAGGTAGGTCACAAAGATGCCTACCAGATGATGATGATTGCCGTTACAATCAACTGGCGACGCGTACCTATTGCGCCCATCTGTCGTTATTGACAGTGGGAAAGTAATTGCATTGCCAGTCTCCACACTGGCTAGAACACTAGCGTTATTTGGCCAGATCTCAGAGCTAATCTTCTGAGACACTTTGAAGTGATAGGTGATTGATACCGTGTGAGATCGAGCGCACATATCAATGTCACTCTGTCTACTGCTGAGAAATTTGTTTACTCAAACGGGGGATTCTCACTCAAAAGGAAATCCTTTTAGCCGTACTCGTGATTCAAACGTGATGCATCATGTTGGTCAATTGATAAGCTGATTTTCAAGCACACGTTTACTCAACTTTTTTTTATTTAGTGATTAAATTAATTTTGCGATGACCACAAACATTTTGCAAAGGATCAAACACCGATTTGCCTGGACAGGTAAACACAAAGTCTTTTAAGACTCCATTCATGTCAACGCAATTGTGAAACTTTTTCAAATCTTTAAAATCAGGGCTGAAACCGGCTTTAGTGCAGGTGAAATCGGGTTCAGGCTGTGCAATTGGTCGTGTTGTAGTAGGCAATGCTTCTGTTGGTTTGTTTGTGCTTGGCACTTTCTGAGAAATGGTTGTTAGCTTTTGTGTGCTTGGTCGCGCACTTGTTGTGCTAGGTCTAACTGTGGTCCACTCCCACGGTCGAGAAGAAGTGCTGCTACTGCCACTGTTTGGACGAGGTGTGGTAGCATGCGTTCTGGGAATTTTCACATCAGGGCCATCGACTGAAACAAACAAATTCAATGTTAAATTCAAATAATATTAAGTTAAAAATTACTTTTGTTAAGAGTACGAGAGAGTGTTTTAAGCAATGGATATTTTCCAGCTCCGCAATGGCCAGAAAAGTCCTAAATTAAAAATTAAATAAAAATATTTTAAAATATATTGAAATATTCTTACGTCAGTATCAATCGACCAAATCATTGCACCGCCAAGTTTCCGACTCAAAAGAAAATCAAGTTTTTTCTTAATAGATCTCACGTTGTCATAACCGACAAATTGATTTCCATTAGTTGCATATGCAACCTCTTGTGTTTCATTGTAATGCTCCTGCCACCCGTTTTGCACCATTGAGCAGATTTCATTGTACCCAAGCATTCCAATAATTCGGGTTATTGGGCCAGGATTACCACCTTTTCCCTATTTCAAAAAAATCTAAATAAAAATAAAAAATCAAAATGTAGGTCTTACTATTGCTGGTGCACCCAAACCATTATCTTTTGAATCTTTCAAAGTAAATGTTCGGCCGTACAATGGAAAACCTTGGATTAGCTTAGCCGGATCAGCTCCCTTTTCAATCCAGTAGTCAATGGCAAATTGAGTGGTGAATTCCTTGTCAATTCCAGTTGCATTCTCCAACGGATACAAAGGAGCATTATGCCAAACGTTTGGACTCCAGCCGCCCTTAATTTTAAATTAGTTAAAATAGTGAAGTTTTTTAATATTACTTACCCAAAAATCATAAGTCATGACAAAGATTAAATTCAACAATGAGCTCACTTCTGGAACACTAAACAAATTTATAAATTAAAAAAAATAAAAAAGTTTTAAAAGAAACTCACTTGTAGGCCCGATCAATTGTTGGTTTCCCAGCAGAAACTGCAGCAGTTAGTAAAAACCCGTACGGTTCAAACGCGGACCGAAGTTCACGAAGAAGTTTTACGTAGTCCTCCTTGTCTTCATCACGACCTGGCACTCGGTCTGCTTCACCGGCCGCTTTCATTCCTGGGTATTCCTGTAGTAATATAGAGACTCTAAATTAAAACTGTCAGTTTACAAAAATGACTACAAACCCAATCAAAATCAAGTCCATCTAGTTCATATTTTTTCAAAAACTGTACACAACTTTGGACAAAAGTAGCCCTTGATGCTGGATTGCTGACCATTGCAGAGTACTTGTTAGAACCCTCGTTCCAACCTAATCACATTATATTTTTAAACTTTGAATAACAATTTAAAATGTAATTACCTCCAATTGAAATTAGAGTTGCAAGATTAGGATTGTAGTTGCGAAGTTCATTCATACGGCGAATCCTAAGTGCATAAAAATTTTCATTAAATTATAAACTCACACAAATTACAATTATTAACTTACATTCCGTGTCCCCAAGTTAGACCCGAGCTCCAATCTTCATCGCCCGAGTCAAGGTCGACGTCATAGAGAGCGATACGATTAGACGCATCAAGCTTGGCAAAACCATAGTTGATATGTGTACACAAGTCTATTCAAGATAAACATAATTAAACATGTCAAAGGTCGCTTTACGCAAATCTTACGTGGATTAATATTTTCTGCTTCAAACTTTCCGTCTACACCTGGCCGGTAATATGCCTAATTAACACAGGAAAATAAAAAATAGAAGTATTTAAAAGTTAAAAAGTTTCTAGGAGACTTACCCAAGTTCCTTTAGTTGTTTGTGAATAAATTTAAAAATAATTAAACTTAAATGAAAAAACAATTAAAAAAAACTTACCCCAGTAGCAGCCAATAACATAGGGATTTTTGTTCCGATCTTTTAGAATGTGTGCATTAGAGCAACTTCAATCAGTCACGCATTAGTCACCAATGCCTTACCAACTGGTCGATCTGGTGGCCAATCTCCCAAAGCCAAGCTGAAAGCCGTGATTACAAACAGAAACACAAAAAAGCCGTTCATGGTGAAAAAACTGACTATCACCGATGTCTACCCATTAGTGAAATTACATTCAATTTGCGCTTCTATTTATACAGGCAGTTACATGATAACGGTAACAACATCAATGTAGATCGAGAGGAGCAATCCCAGATGACTGTCACCGACTGATAGGCCAATCGGCCATTATGGTTCACGTTTGAGAGAGGTCGTTTGCTTTTAGGTTAGGGTCAAACAGATGTCTGGCAATGAGCTTGGACAAATTATTCCAGTGCATATATTGACACTGTTTTTACTGGTGATTATCAAAACGAGTTGATAGTGTTGTTGTTTGTAGTGTTTATATCAAGTTGTTTTGTTTTTATGTGCCACCGGATACTCAAAGGCTTATTATTGCCTAGCTGCGCCAGTTGCTGGCACGTCACATCACCCCAGCAAAAGAGCAGCAACAGTCTTTAGAGGAAGCTGATAGATGTAGTGATCGCTAGGTTGATTTCAAAAGAGAAAAGAGGAATACCGGATTTGACTGTTTCACATTCAAGGCAAGTAAAGTCATGGAAGGTTTCGCTTGAGTAACTATCATTTCGACATGACTCATTTGTTACGTCCAAGGCTTCTCACCAGGGAAAGTGGTCATTGACAGAAGTACAAAGTTCAGATCAGTGACATATCTCCATTTTTATTTAGTTTTACAACTAAAGGTAATTGTAAGAACATAAAAAGTTTAAAAATTGTTGCTATTTTTGACATCAGTGTACTTTTAAAAGTTTTAAAATCATTTCACTTTAGTAAGGAGCACATCTGATTATTAAAAGTAAAGGGGGTTGTTGAAGTGATTATTGTCTTTATAATTTTCAAACATGATGATTATTAATGCGCGTTTTTTTCACGTGCAGATGCAGTTGATTTTGATTAGATTTTAATGAGAAGATGTAGATTATCCCTTCTTCCTTAAAATGGATGTTTTTCCCTCTATTTCTCCGAAAACACTATTTTTGCTCTTTAAATTACACCGTTAACCAGTACGTTACAAAAATTTGGTTGAGCTCGTTAAAATACTTCCAGTTGTGTTATAATGTTAAAACTTTGTATGTGAAATTGTATGTAAAAATGCATAGGGGTGGACCACTAAATAATTGAAATACATATAAATCTCGAATCCGATTCCCACTGGTCTAGAGTTGTCCAGAGCTCAGAGAACTCACGTGACTCAGGGGCGGTGTGCTCTAGTCTCGCTAGAGGGCGACACACCGCCTACGCGCGTCTACTTCTAGTCAAGTTTCCATTTTGATAGTTTAACTATTAGTTAGAAAAAGTAAGTGGATCTGTTCCGGAAGTGATAAAACATCTGAAAAGTAAAAAACAACAAAAATAAAAATTAGGTTACTAATGAGGCTAAGATTTATCAAAAGTGTGTAGTGCCAGCTGCAGTTTTTAAAAATAAATGCAATAAAATGTTTATTGAAATTGTTAAATTTTAACACTCCATACCTTCACTTGTGTCAGTTAAAAAATTAAAATAATAATAAAAAGCAAAAAACAACAAAAACAATTTTCAATTTTAATTTTTTTGTCACAAGAATTTTTAAAAAAATAAAAGTGTTATATATTTTTAACTGTTTTAGATAACGTAAAAAAATTACTTGTTATAAAAAAGTCAACAAGTGTCATAAGTTAATAATTTAAAAAAATAAATTGTTAAAAGTTTAAAAAAACAAGTAAAAAAGTTTGTTCACATTTTAGTTAAAAGTTTAAAAATTATAATTATAATTCTTAAATAAAATATCTAGTTTTATATTTTTTAAATGCTGTTTTTACAGATTTCTATTCCCACTGGTCTAATGTGCTATTCACAAACAATGATTTTTTCAGCAGCAAGTTTAAGATGCTTAAAACATCATTTTAGTGCACATATGCATGTTGCTGTAGTTTATGTAATGTGTTTCTGTTGCATCTGTTTCTGCTAGTTTAAGACACGCTGTTTGCCCGTGATCTGCACTCTCTCACTCACCGGTATACTTTGCGCAATCACATTGACAGAATTTAGAACCACTTGGGTTTGTTCCGCTCAATGTAGACAAACTAAATTGCGTTGTGGCAAACACTTTTTACCAAAAATTATAAATAATTTCTAAATTCAAATAAAAACGTTTGAAACTTAAGTTCATGCAAAAATTTATTTTAAAAATTGTACTTTAAAAATTTTTATTAATTTTAAATTTGACGAATCTTTACAATTGTTTTAATAAACTATTTACAAACAACCATGAGAAAAAATGACTTGTTTAAAAATTATTGAGACTAAATGATCTCAGCAACAAAATGTTTTTTTCAATTTTGTGCCCAATCACGTAATGTTGTATTATTTACCTAGCAATTTTTTAGGTACGGTACAATATGGCCAAACTAACTACCATAGTAATGGTCTTTGAAATGTTTTTTACTAAAATCACCTAATAAAAGATTTGACCACGTTTGTTCTAGTGCTATATAGCTGTTGTGTCCGCTAGTCTACTAGTTGTTGATTTGGACACCTTCTCAACACAGGTAGAAGGAAGAGACAAGCCATTTGTGCCTGTGTGCTTATGCCCAGAAACAGAGTTTAACACCGCTACGCTTTTGGAGCTTGGGTGAATGTTGCGTTCCAAATTAAAAAATGTCTGGGCGTTTAAAAAATTAAAAACCATGAGGCCAGCAAATGGCAGCAGTGTGCACTGTGCTTGCCAGTAATGCGCTAAATTTGTGGTTTCTTCTTTTCCACATCACCAGCAGCGTTTTCTACCCGAAAAGAACATTGTGCAAAGAAAACAGAACGCCGAGACATTGTCAGTTTTCAGGCAAACCACTACGTCAGTGCGTCAGCATTGGTAACGTCTTCGTCAGTCACTTGTTTTTTCGCCTCATTTTTCATCCTCACCAAGAGACAGCTACTCACCAGTTTGCCTCTAGTTTTTGCTTGCTTTTGCCTAATTAACCTCTAAATTGAATTAAGTCACACGGTGCAGTCGTCTGTAAATACTGTCATTGACTGAGTATTCTACAGTACACACCACTAGTGTCATATGGTGGCAATGGTACACTTGAACCTGTTGTGGCAGAATAAATGCTGCACAAGCAGCAGTCGCAACAGTGTATGGTTGGAAAATGTCTCAGTTTTTCTTTTGACTTTTTAAAGTGTTTTTCAGCAAACAATGATCACTAATTTTGTTTGTTGAATACTTCTGTTGAGCGGTAAATATTGTTTTAATTTGACCATTCGCATCTGCTAAACCAACTTTTATCATTCGCTTGTTCTAAAACTTCATTATACTTTTTTTCCTGATCAATGCTTCTCATCATTTCTAAACATTTAAACTTATTGCAAAACAACTTTATTTTAATGCATAAAGTTTGACTGCTGCAATTTTTAATAAATTTAAAAACACAAACAAAATTGTGCTAATTTTTGTATTTTAAAAATTCTAAGTATTGCATTTCTACGCCGATTATCAAACACTGGTCAATTTTTATAGTTAAATCAAACGCATTACAAATTGTATTTATAATTAAAACTGTATTATTAAAAATTTAATAGTGCGAAACTAACAAATGAATTTTTTGATTGCCATTAAACAACTATACTAGTTTAGAAAATTCAATTTTATTTTTTTGCATTACTAAATTCATTTATAGTAGGGTTTTTCTGTATTTACTTTTTAACTTGCTTTTATATTTGTTTAATTTTTTTAATTTTTTATTATTTACACAAAATTGCGCAGTTAATGTTTGTTTTTATTGTGCCGTACATTAAAAAAAATTGACTATCAGCTTGAGATTTTGTTAATAACATAAACAGTTTTTAATTTTAGTGCAAATGCTAAAAAATTAATTTGGTTTTTTTGCCAACTGTATTGACTTTGAGAACTGTCAATAAATGACCGTTTATTAATCATGGTTTTAGTTTGTTTCATTGCCATCAAGAAACTTGAAAGTGTTTGTTTAATGTCTATGTTTATTTCATTACCTGTTAAACAAATCAACTGCAAATGACGCACAAAAACATAATTTAATAAATTTTGTTTGTTCAAATAATTAAACTTTTTTTATTTTTTGCAGGCCATTTCAGCAAAGAAAGCTTGCGGTTTCAATCGTCGCTTTGCAATGTGCACCATTTTTCATCGTAACCAGCTTCTCGCCCTTTTACAACTTCTTCTTGACGGATTATAACAAAACTTAAAATAAATTTTTTATTGCTAGAAACTGCCCAATTTTTGACCAAAAAGTTTCTTTGATAAGAAATTTTATACTATCATTACCTAAAACCAAATCTACCTGTACATAATTTTTTTAAAAGTTCTGAAACAATCGTTATTCAAAACAACTTTTTATTAAAAATAAATTGTACATTGCAATGTTTGGTAAGTTTTATAATCAAATTTTTTATTTTACATTAGATAAAATTATGATAATGCAAATGATGATGCTGGTCATTAACTTTAGAAAAACTTTCTTTATGTTTTCAATAAGGGTTTTTAGGTTACACCAGTAATGATTGTTTATGGTCAATTTGTGTCATTTTTTAGTGCCATTAATCAACTGTTAACTTATGTTATCATTTATTATGTTAGCTTTTACTTATAGTAATTTTTTGGCTTTTGTTTGTATTAAAACCTGACTGTCATTTAATTTGTGTACTCAAACAAAATTATGTTGTAAAAAGTCATAGTAACCAATGTTGTTTGCAAAAACTCAATGTGGTCACTTTAGAAAAATTTTATAAGTAAATAGGTTAATTGTTTTTATTGACAAGTTAAATTTATGATCAAGTAAATTTTATTGTTTGTTTGTGTTTACTTTATCAATTTTTAAATAGACAAAAATAAATGTTTATATTGATTTAATCTAAATGGTCAGCCTCTGTGCTCTACTTTTTGTCAATCATATTGAGTTTTTCTATTTAAAATATATGATTTTTAGTTTCTATAGTGACAAAGTTAAGTTTGTATCATGAGGGCCCTGATAAACGCTCTGGTCATTTTGTTGCCAGCTGTCTGATCTCGCTGACACTAAAAATGTGCAGCCTCCCACCTTTTTCGTATTTTCTTCAATTGCGCACGCTAGGTACTTGTGCTGAACCTCCATCTCCAGATCCAGAGGAGAAAGCGCGTCTAGCATACTATGAGTATCTGGCCACTTTGTCAGAATCTCGCCGGCATCGTATTCGCTCTGCCCACTCCTACACTCGAATCAGCGTCACTTCGGCCACAGTTCGAGGTAACTTTTAACTTTTTTGCTCACTTTCTTCTTTTATTTTTTGCTCTAATATACTTTTTTTAATCTTATCACATGATGCTCTAAGTGCATTGCTTTTGCCTTTTTACTTTTTCATTGATTTACCATTTTTTTGAAAAAAATTTTCAAACTAGGTGGTTTGACATGTAAAATTTTTAGTCAAAACTTATTGGTTTTATTTTAAAAACCAATTTTTAAACACATGTGCGTTATTTGTTTAATTAGTGTTTTAAAGTTGCCATGATCACTGAAACAATTGTGTAAGGTTTCTAAATAAAATAACATGATTGATGCAAGGTCATATATAGGAAATTTAATCAATTGCTTACTTGTTGCCAGGAACACTGGGAGTCATCCCCAATATATTTTGCACTTTACACAAACCCGTTCATTATCTGTTTAGCAAAAAATCACACATGTTTTTTTAAACTCACAAAAATATATGTTTGGCAAATGCATGAAACAAGATAATTAGTGCAATGCTTGCTTAATTTAACTAGAAAACAAAACGGTAATTTCTGAACTCTCTTCTGTTAATGATGTGACTAATGATGCCTGTCAGTTGAAACATGTGATCGATTGCTTGTTTGCCTTTAAGAAGATCTAAACTATTACTAGGCTGATTGACTAAATAACAAATGATAGAAAAAGAAAAAACCAAGCAGACGCAATTATCAAACAAAATATTTGCATGAAATAGCAATTAAGATCAACACATAAAATGGGCGTGAAAATTAAAAAAGTCATTAGGGTGTTGCTAGCAACGACATATAAGCACTGACCAGGACGGTAAAAGGTGAGCTGAAATGCAATAAATGAAACATTATGGCCTTCAATTCTTAATTTGGAATTGACTACAATCATCACTGGTTAGAAATAAATCTCCACAATAATTAACTAATGACATGAAGTACTCACTAGTGCATTGATTTTTCATATTTTTCCAAAACAAGCAATGCAACAATTTTTGTTTTTTAACTAATGGATCAATGTAAAACATCAACAAGAATAAAACTGACCAATGGTTATCAAAAGAATAGATTTTTCTAATAAAACTCAAGCTTGTATTATTTTGGTCAGTTATATTAACAATATTAAGTTTCCTCAAGTGTTTAAAAATTTATTTTGAAGTGTTGCATCTTTTACATCTTTTGTAAAAGAATTACTAGCACAACTACTAAATTAAACTTTCCGGAGCACTTGATGTTACCCCCAAGTCGATTTCCATAAAAGCACTACAAAACAGGTGGCATAACTGCAAATTAACATCACCTGTTAACCTGAGCATGTGCTTGTTTGCGGGTGACATGTGTATTGAACTCTCAAGTGGCACTATAGTTTAATGAGCCAGTTGAGTGCCACCAGTATTTGACCACTAGGCAGAAAAGTGGCAATCAGTGTGAAAGCTCGTCTAGCCAAAAACATGTGATGTACTAGTGGCAATGATCAGTAAAACTAGACTGAAAAGGAGTTGTCTGAAGGCGACCGCCGTTAGCTGGTTGTCGATTACTAATGGCTGGTCGATGTACAGTTGCCGTCAGCTGGTGATGTTGCTGCAGACGAGATTGCTTATCAAGGCAGTGAGAACCGACAATGCACCATTATGAAGCACTGCATTTAAGCAATCAATCAATTAGACTGAAGAAATCGAATCGGCAAACTAGCCATCGTACGACTGGTAGTGGCCTTCTTTCTTTCATTTCAAAGAAAGAACATCTTGTGATTTCTAGCTTTTCAAACGGTTTTTGCAGTTTTCGCCTAGTTGGCCGTCACATGGCAAACGGTTTTTGCAGGAATGCCTCAAAGAGAAAACCGCTTTGATTGCAGTCCAAGGACCAGAACTAACTTTCAACTGATTATCTTGTTTCAGTTTTGTTTTTTATATTTCATTGACTTTTTTACTTATCTTTTATACAGTTAACTGGATACATTTATCAAAGTTGAATATCGACACCAGAAAATATGTTTAAAGTGCTTTGCTCTCTGGTAAAAAGATTTGCATTTGATAAGGCAAAAACATAGAGGATGATGGGTGGAAGTGTCAGCACAAGGCCAGCTTAAGAGGGTTTCACTTTTTGCCTGACATTCGATGTTGCTAACGGACTTTGCAGCGTCCTCCTTATCTCCCGAGCAAGTGTTTCCTCAACCAGGAAACTCCCTCTGACCACGTTCACTATCGATGACATCTTCTCACTTGCATGGCTCATCACTGACAGCTGTTTGATTACAGCTAATGCTGTTGGTAGTGATGGTGTTGTCGTGAATGTGATCCGATTGACTTGTTTGACATTGTCAATTGAGAGTCCATCAACACATCAGCTTCCAATCACCACCAGCTAATCACATGGCGCAAGTTCATTTTGGTCTTTAAACTTAACCAAATCACATAATCACTGTCATGATCTTTAAATATACATTTGCCTACTAAAAACCACAAAATTGAATTATCTAGATTTAGAACCTTGACCTTATTTTTAAGTTGTGAAATGGATAACCTAGCAGCAACTGCATCAAAACTGACAATTTTGTTAAGTTTTACAATTCTAGTGTGTACAGAATTTCTAAAACTACTTTATTTGTTTCAACTTTTTTTAATTTGTATAAAAGTTTTAGCGTATGGCAACCGCTTTTGTATATTTGTGTAGTTTGTTGCGATATGCTAATGTTTTCATTGAGTATTGAAAAATTTTTTTGTTAGATAAATTAGAGATGGCATCGTTAGGTGGATGGGTGGATGTTTGCCTAAAAAACCTTCAAAAGTACAGTAGAAACAATATAGTTAAAAAACTTTTGATTTGTCACGCACATTATTTGTAGTGTTAAAGTGACAAAAGAGTCATGAACAAGGTCGCCCATTGGTCTTAGTGTTCAATAAACAAAACACAAGGGAAGCAGTAACAAAGCTTTCTTTCTTTTTCTCAGTGGGAGTTTGTGTCATCAGTTTACCTTTTTTGAGAAGCTTTTTTCCCCTACCCAACCGGGGCAGTGGAACAATTCCAATCGGACAATGCAACTGATCAGCGTTCTAAAGTGACTCGATCACCGGTGCCTGATAAGCATTTGACATCTGTCGTAGTGAGCAGATGTACAGGAGAAACAGACAGCAGTGCCGATATCAAGTGTACTGATAGTATTTGCAACTTGATGATAGAGTTGCCTGTCGTAATATTACTACCCCTGAGAAGTGTATTGTGTGTGTGTTGGAGTCTGGCTAGCACTAGAAGTGGGAAGCATCAGCAGTGTGTTCACACCGCCGATTGTCGTACCACGCCGGCTGTCTGTGGCAGGTCTGTCTGTCTCCTTCTTCGTTGCAGCCGTTCTTCTTTGCCTCCCTCACTCGGCGTCACAATGTCTGGTGGAAGACGTGCCACCGCATCGTTCGACATCTACACACTCTCACTCACTCACACACACACACACTTGAATGCATCATAGCTTCTGATTAGCCAGCACCGCCACCTCCTCCATTGCTAGCGACATCGTCGTCGAGCCATTGGGCTAGTATTTAAAATGAGGGCCTCCAAAAAAGTAGCAGTTCATTTTTGTTGTGACATAGTTCAGCAACAGTCAACCAGCACTGACTGATTTTCTAAATACTACCTGCGCAGGCTTGTACATCTTTCACTTTTTCATTTTCCCCTACGCTCTACAGATTTCTCTGCGGCCATGTCGAGCATCACTAGTTTGGAGTCGAACGCCGGCCTACTGGCCAAGTACATGGCGTTGAAGCAGCCAGAGAACATGGTTCAGGCCATGTACGTGTGGATTGACGGAAAACAGGGCTTGCGCGCCAAAACGCGCACCCTTCGCTTTGTCCCAAAGACTGCCTCTGAACTGCCCATTTGGAACTTTGACGGCAGCTCCACGTACCAGTCTGATGGCTCAAATGCTGATGTGTACCTGCTTCCAGTGCAGGTGTACAGTGATCCTTTCCGAGGAGGCGACAACAAGCTTGTCCTTTGTGAAACTATTTCCTACGACAAGAAACCCACAGAGAGCAACACTCGCCATTCCTGCAATCTGGTCATGGACCTGGCCGCCGATCAGGAGCCGTGGTTTGGCATTGAACAAGAGTACTCTCTCCTCGATGGATCAGACCGTCACAAGCCTCTCGGCTGGCCAACTGGTGGTTTTCCCGGCCCACAGGGCCCCTACTACTGCGGCGTCGGTGCCAACCGAGTTTTTGGTCGTGATGTCGTAGAGGCGCACTACAGAGCCTGCATGTATGCGGGAGTGAACATTGCCGGGGAAAATGCTGAAGTGATGCCCTCACAGTGGGAGTACCAGGTACTCTTACAAAGTACTTTGATTTTTAATGATGCTTATTTGTAATTATTTATTATTATTTACAAAGGTTGGACCGTGCAAAGGCATTTCCATTGGCGACGACATGTGGATGTCTCGCTTTTTGCTGTATCGAGTTGCTGAAGATTTTCACATTGGCGTCACCTTTGATCCTAAATTAATTCCCGGCGATTGGAATGGTGCAGGTATATTTAAATAACAAAATACAAAAATTTAGCAGTTTTAACAAATTTTTGTTTTTCTCAATTAGGTGCTCACACCAACTTTAGCACCAAGGCAATGCGTGCAAAGGGTGGCATTGCAGAAATTGAAGCAGCTATGCCTAAGCTTGATAAGAACCATATCAAGCACATTTCCAAGTACGATCCCTCTGGTGGTGCTGACAATGCCCGCCGACTGACTGGCAAACACGAGACCTCTTCAATGGAAAAGTTTTCATATGGCGTTGCTAACCGTGGTTCTAGCGTGCGAATCCCTCGACAGGTAAACCCTATTTATATGGTTTATAAATCTAAAAATGCTTAATTGTGATTTTGCTGTACTTAGGTTGCCGATGATGGTTATGGTTATCTTGAGGACCGTCGCCCTGCCTCAAACATGGACCCTTACGTTGTGTGTGAGCAACTGGTGCGCACTATCTGCCTCAATGAGTAGACTGCATTAGAAGTACTGTACTCTTTGATTTTCTTTCATCACCTCGCCTAGTTTTTCGATACACATACACACCTTGCAAACATTTCATAAGTGCCCTTTTTCCAACTATACTACCTTGTTTTTTTGTTGACCATGTTTAGCAGTTGTTGACCACCTTTTACAGCTGTTTTAATTTTCTACAATGCACTCTATTTAACATCAAATTCACCAGGAACCTGATCTATCATCACTGACCTATCTTACTTAACGCTAATTAACAATTAGCAATGTCCATTATGTATTTGATGATAACTGTCCTCTGTTACTTTTATTTAATAATATTAGCATGTGTTGACTTTAAAAATAAAGTTTTAAAAATAGGCAATTGATATTTTTTGTAATAAAAAACTAAACCAAAAAAATGTAAAACATGTAACATTATAATATAAAAACAACAATTCTTTTAGAAAAAACACAACTAATTGTCAATGCATCCAGATGGACTTTTCAAAGATAAACTTTGCAGTTCAGTTAATCCCGATGTTTTGAAAACCAAATGGACAAAAACAATTTGTCACAATTGAAGCTAGTTTTGCTTAATTTCTCTAAAAACTTGTTTTTTTTTATTAAAAATTAGTTTTTTAAAATGAAAGTTTTAAAACTTTTATTTTTATTGTAAAACACTTGATGGCAGCACTGTTTTATTTTTAAGTTAAATTCTCATATAACTATTGAAAATGTAAGTTTTGCCTGCATATAAAATGATTATAAATGTTTTTTAAATCAAGACATTTTAAGTAACTGTTTTTACAAAACTTGTAATTTAAATTTTAAAAAAACTTTAAAATATAGCATTTTTTATTTTATAAATATAAATTAAAGTTTAAATAATATAAGCAATGAGTTGAAAGAGGACGGTGAAAATAAAAGGAAAAGTAACGTAAAGTAAAATCAATAGTATTAACAAAAGCAATTGAACGGTTTTAAGTGACTGAATGTGTGTTTGTGGGATGATAGTTTGAAAAAAGAACAAAAAAGAATTCATTGGTTTGTACAAAAATTGACTGATGCTGATAAAATTGCCGTTAGATTTTAGTAAAAAGTAATTGTGAGGACTGATTTTAGTTTTCGAAACATGTTTGGGGGCTATACAAAGAAAGGTACGAAAAAAGAAGGAAAATGGCAATAAAAGTGTCTGTGACGGTGTTCGTTGGCATCGATTGATCAGAGGTCGTGAACAGTGTAACCGATAAAAGCAATCGATGACACTACAAAGTTGTGTATCAAGTAGAAATATCAAAACAGTATCAAAACTGATTGCATCCTGTGCGAGTAGCCAGTTTGAAACGCATGAAATTTAACAAACAGGCAAAGTGAAAAAAGGGTAATAGAGCCAGAGCGTTTAGAATGACTAGGAGGGGAGTTGAACTGAATTGGACGAGATATTGGTAGTCTAGTCAATGTCACTAGAGAGGGGTCAATAACGAAAAAAAGGAAAAAATGGTACTATGGTAAAAAGGAGAGAGAACAAGCATGAGTTAGATGGATAAGTTAGTAGATGCTTCGTTTTTGCAATAATCCTCACTGCCTAAAATTGAAAACTAGCTGACAAATTTGAAACACAAGTTTGCCTGAGTCAAAGGAAGTAGGAAAAAAGAGTTGAATGACTGGAAAGGTGTGGCGGTGATGAACAGAAATGCCCGTCTGTTGCCTGGATGCGTCCGTTGAGGCGTGACTAGCGACGATGTCAAGAAAGAGAGAGGGGCGCAAAAGAAATAGCAATTATCCTTTGCGAAAAATGTAACTCATGTCATCGTCAATGTACTTGAACTCTTTGATTTTTTCTTCAAAATCATTTTTCTTTTGCGGTGAGAAACCATCCTCGTAGAGGGGTGCCTTTGGGTCGTCAATGTCGTCCTCGTCGTCAGTTGATTGCTTCATGATCTTTTCCGAGTCACCATTCTGACGGAGACGCCGCTGTTCACAGGAGACCAGAGCATAGAGGAGGATGTGAAGGAGGGCGAGGACCGTGTAGAGGATGACCAGTGCGAAAAGGACGTGAAAGAGCGCCGGCAAAGCCTCTTCTGTGTGCAGGTTATTGATGACCACTCCCTCATTGAAGAGAATGGCCCCCACTATCAGGACAATTGAAAGAATAAAATAGATGATGGCCAGTGTCAGCACTGGACAGAGTAACAACCGGCAGACGGCAATGGTCGAAAGGAAAACCAACAGTGCGGGTAACAACAGTGCCAGACCTTCATACAACGTTGAGATGCCTGTAAAGAAATTAAAAACAATTAGAGCTTTGCCACATAAAATGAAACAGTTAACACAAGGCGATTAACAGTGTGTGGTCAGTGAAAGATAAAAACGGTTAACTGAAAAAACCAAAAACAAATATATTATATTAAAATTTCAATATAAAATGGAATATTATTGTAAAAAGAAAGTAAATGCGTTTGGCAAAAACACCAATGTTTTTCATTTCTAAAATTGTCTATTATGTTTGCATGTGATATGATAATAATGACGCAAAAAATAGGCATATCAAGTTAAAATTACATAGTATGTGTGATAGAAAGTCACACACACATTTTTTGCAACAATTTTAATTTAGTTTAAAATTAGACAATGCGTGAGTAGCAAAAAAAATAAAAAGAATTATTACAACGTGAGCACAAAAACTCCAGTTAGAGCAGACACAATAGAAAATGAAACCATTTTTGCGACTTTATTTTCTATTTCTACTCTGAGTTTAATTATAACTGTCTGGTATTGAAATGAAAGAGCCAGTTAGATTTACGACTGCAGGAACTGGTAGTGCTGATGACCGTGTCCAGTAGCACGAATAATGACTGACCTCGATTATGGGAGACTCAAACAGAAAAACCTGCCCACAGAAAATTGAGTGAGCGGTGGTAACAAAAGAACTTCTAGAAGTAAAAAATGTCTATTTGCATCTCCTCACTGTCTGAACACTATGACTGTAGCAATAATTCAGTAAGTACTTTTTACTACAGCCAACACAAAAAAGAAAAGCAGATATAAGCTACCAACTTCACTGTCTACCACTAGAAACTTCTAACAAGTTTATTGTGGTACAAAACAGTAAAAATTGAAAAATTGGGATCATAGGCAATCATCAAATGATAGGTTATTTTGATGAATAATAGCAGTAGCTGTACAGAAATAGTAGTAGTAAAAGCAAAAAAATGTACTATAATGTCACTGTATATAAACTTTAAATTACAGATATTTAGCGTAATTAAGTGATAAATTAAAACGGAATTTGTGTACAGCTACACCCTTGACAATTTTTACTAAAAATTAACTTTAAATTTAAAAAATGTTTTTTAGTCGTCGCTTTACCAAAGTTTACTCAAATTTATTCTCTAATTTTAGCTAAATAGTAGTTTTTAGTCTGAATTTAGTCAGTTTTTTTACTAGGCAGACAATGTCATTATAAAATCGCAGGCTAATACTGACTCTGTCACAGCACAATCAATAATAAACCAGCAACTACCAGGAACATTTTAAATTACCATGCTTTTTGATTTTCAAACAGTCAATCAAGCGTGGTGGCAATCACCACTGACCTCTAGTGAGTGGTGTACCGACCACAAGCGAGTGATATCATCATCAAATGAAAAAGGCTTTGTCTCTGTCTGTTGGCGTCTATCAATTGATGGCCTACATAGTAATCGGTTGACATTGCCCGCTTGACCAGTGTGGTAGAAAACACCGCTGACACTGTGACCGCTAAGGAACGGCACGAAATGGTGATCGAGGCCAAGCAGGCACATGAGGGATCATTGCAGTAAAAATATCGGTTGCGTGCTTTTAGTAGGACAAAGCCACTACTACCACCTTAAGCACTGCTACTGGTGGCTTGTGATGGTGAGGAAGAGTCGACAAACAAGTGTTGTTTATACACTAGCTAGAGAGACAGTGGGATTCATTGAAAGCACAATGGTCACCGTTGTCACCTACCACACGCTCTGATAACATTGAACACATGCGGGCAAACACAACAGCGGTAGTTACCAGTTCCTCAGTTGTCTAAATCAAACTTGTTGCCAAATGAGACTAAAAGAAAATCCACACAGACATACAAACTGGGTTCCACAATTGAGGCTGGTTATCGCGTAATGAACAGTATGTCAAAAGTATGAACCGCAAGCACTGATAACACACTGAAAAAGACGCAATCATTGAGTTGCAGCTGCTGTGTCAATTATAATTATTAGCCAGCTGTACTTCCTTGTCTTACTTAAAAACAGTCAAAACACAGTTGATAGCAAGTGATGCGCACTTGAACTTGAGCGACGACAAAAACGTCTAAATTAACTCAATTCAATTGACCATTGTGGGACGGCAAATATTAAGGAAATGACAGTGTATGCATCAAAAAGAGTGGTAAATGTCATAAACAACAGATAATAAACCTTTTTCAAAATAACAAAAATGCAGTATTTTGATCAATTTATTCAAAATAAAAAGTAACTAATCAAATAGTTAAATATAGTTTATAGAAATAAAAATTTTTATTAAATTTCAGCTAAAAACTTAGCTAATTACGTTTTTAAAATAAGATTAAAATGCAGATAATTGAAAAATTTGAAAACAATGCTTATTACAAGTGATATTTTACTAATTGAATTATTAAGTTCAATTAAAGAATTAAATAATAAATGGCACGTTTAAAAAAAGATTTTACTGTGCACTAAACAGTACAAGGCGACTTGATAGGCAATCTGCGCTACCGGTAAGTGCCAGAAACAGCATCGGTTTTCAGAATTCTATTTGACTTTGTGTATATTTATATACCCAAAAAAATCATCTGGTTCACATAAATTACATTACTCAGGCATTAAATTGTGTCGCAATAATAAATGAACTATTAATAGCTGAAGAACAGACTTTCAAAATGCTGCAGGCTTTGCGTTGTTGGTGGTGTTTGTCAGTTGAGCTTCAAAGCAAGTCGCACGACCAGAAGTCTGTGCTAGCTCTGGTTTCCGTTCGGCAGTTGAAATGCTTTTATTGGTAACACGCAACAAATATTTCAATGTCTAATACACACTGCCTCTGCACAACTCTCCATTAGGGAAACTCTCCGAATTTAGCAAGTTGTCGTGTGAAACAATTTGTCGTTATTATTTACCGCCAACTAATTAAATTGTTTGTTTTTATTTATAAATCTAAAGAATTTAGGTATTTAACTAAACGGTTTATTTAATTGAGTAATATGTTAATGAGAACATAAACAAAATACATAAAAACCGGTGTTTGTTTCTAAATATGTATCTGTGTGCTCAAAAACAGACTAAAATATTGAAAAAAGAACAAAGTGAACAAAAGTGTCAATTGCTGAAACAAACATTCAGTACGGGCGTGGTCAGTTGAACCAGAAGCAGAGTCGGTAAAAATAAAAATAAAAATGCAATTTACTCACTTGATAATTTTGCTTCAAAGTACTTAACGCAGTCTATCTACATTCTATAAATTTATTAGAATAATTAAATGCCAGCATTAGCATTCGTTAAAACGCTCAACTGTGCACCAAACTTTTTGTTTGTTTACTCAAAATGAGTTGCAAAATTAAACACCTTACTGTCAACAAAGCAAGATTAAAGAAAGGAAACTTTTGCTGTATATCAATTACTAAGAGCCATAGTTGGCGTAGTTTGCATAAATTCAAAAATTGGCAGTTAACATGCAAACGTGCAAGCGAGTTTTTCTAAACACAAGATTACAAGAAAACATAAAAATGCTGATGACAGTACAAATTCTGCGTTTCAATTGAATTCTTTGCTTAAAATAAATCATCTTTGTGTAATTTAACTACGATCTAGACAAAGTATTTTTAGAAACTACTGATGGTTATAATTCTAAATTTAATTAGAGCATTGAAACTAGCATACCAAAATCAAGTAAAAAGATATGCAAACTTTAAAATAAACGAATAAAAAATAAAAGTTTTTTAAAAGTAAAAAGTATGTTAATTTAAAATCAAAGCATCTGGTTGATGCACACAAAGGCCACCCTCAGTCATTTGCTTTAATCTCATTTCTTAGTAATCAAATTTAGCGCAAAGTACGGTTTGTCAAAATAATGAATCAAAACGAGCCTACGTTAAAATCATTTTAAATGTTTGTAAAAGCTGTTACAAACAAATTTTTGTAAACAATATTTTAGACATCATCTGCCAAAAAAGCTAATTCATTTATTCTAAGCACATCAAATGACGCTTGAAAAAGCTTACACAAAAACATGAATTGTGTTCCGATTGTAAAAAAACATTGCTTATGCGTTTTTCATTCATGCATCAGCAAAAACTTTTAATTTTTGTCTGTATTTTCTTTTCATCAGTATACATTGCAACACTAGATTTGCAAATCAACAATTTCAATAGGTAATCTAAACATTAGCACCCGGCATTAAATTGTTTATTTATTTAATGTAAGCAAATTAAAACAAAAAAATTAAAATGAATAAAAAAATTAGTGTCATTTTAAAAAAAACTAAATTTGACAATTTAAAAATTAAAGTAGTTTTTCATCAACACAAAAAAATTAACTTTTTTAAAAGTTTTAAGATTATGTCAAGAAGATTTCACTGTCAACTCTGCAAACAAAAAATTGCTTAACAAAAATTTAAAAACTAGAGCAAAAAGTTTATTTAAAATAAAAATCTTGCAGATGGCACAACCACAATCTAAAACAGTTGCGACAAACAAACACAAGGACGATTTTAGTGCAAGCAAGATATATTTAACCAGATTTGTTAAGAAAAAGAGAGTGAGAAAAAATTTGTGTTCATCAAGAAAATGTACTGTTTTGAGGTAAGTTTTCTGTTGATGCCAAAAACACCAGCTTGCAAAATCTACCTAAAGCCGGAGCAAACCTCAATTGCTGCTAACGAGCCAAGTGCCGACATTGACAACCTTGAAACCGTTTCTTTTTTAAATTTCAGATACACAGACAAACAACCAGCTAGCTAAAAAACAACTTAACGTAAAAAAACTGTCAACGCAGAAAAACAAGCAAAATAGTTGACGCTTGATATTGAAGACTACAATATTACAATAGCACAAAAAGAGCAATTAGAAAATGCCAGCAAATTGTAGTAAATGCTGCTAAAAGTAGTATAAATGCTGCTATATTTCATTTGCATCGATTAACTTTACAACCAAAGTAATAGCAGCATCTAAATAAACAGCAATTATCAATGTAGGCCAAAATGGGAATCTTCGTTGTAGCAGCACTGCCATCCCCTAGTATGTGCGATAAGGTGTCTCTGCGGGAAGAGCACAGTAGCAACTTCAATCTGAATAAGTCGATGAAGTGTAAACAAGTAGTAGTGCACCAGCTTGTCTAGCTTATATTTAGCTATTGGCGGCCGCGAGCTAACGTGCAACAAACGGAAGCCTGTGCTGGTTGCTCATAAAAGTGTGTAGAAAGTGTAAGAAAGCAAACTCGGTAAATGACTTACGGAAGCAGTGCGCAAAAGCACGTTTACTGTCAAATGGATCGGTTCTGTCGTCGCAAAGTTGCAACAGTTGTCCGCTCTGTACGGTGGAGTTGAACCAGCTGCACTTGAAGGAGGTGGCCTTCTCCATAAGCCAGTCAGCCAGTGGAAGCTCTATTTCATCCACCTCTGACGCCTGTGCTTGTGGGGGCTCTACTCTCGTGTTTGTGCTCGGGTCAAAGAGAGCCACCGTTTGGGCATTGGCCGCAGTAGGATTTGCGTACACCGAGATGGCGGCTGACTGGGCTGCAACATCATCATCCTGGAGAATTGCCGCAGAGGAGGTGAGAAGGTAAAATCCCAAATTGCCAAAAATAGCACTGGCAAAGATGATCAGACATGCCAGAAGGAGGATGAGGAGAAGGATCTGTAAGCACAGATACCGATGACTTTTAATGCACATTTTGGAGTAGTAGGTTAGTCAGCAACGAAAGGTTGCTGGTTGAGGGTCTGCAGGCCAAACGGTGAAACAGAAAGAGAAAGAGAGAGAGAGAGAGAGGAGTCGCTGTAACGGTGATAAGTCGATGCGTTCGATTGCTTTTTCAGCTAGTGGGTATTTGCAGTACCTGCTGGAAGTGACTTAGTAGAGGTACACCGTCTAATTGAATTGCTGTTGCTGCTGGTGGTGTTTATGAAAGATACACAGAAATAGAGACACACAAAAAGCAGCCACCAAACAGCAATGATCGATGGCCCTGTGCTGGCACAAGTGAAGCGCAAGTGATAGAGAAATGAATTCTAACTGAGCACGCAGCAACACCGTTGCCGCTACTGCTGGTCGGTCTTGGTGGTCGCTACAAGAAGGAGGCAAGATGAAGACGAGAGCTGCAATTTCGTAGCGGTAGAGAGAAAGTCGACTGAACGTGTGTGAGCAAGTCTGTGTGTCAGTCAGTCAGTCAGTCAAGTCTTTCTCTTTCTTTTGCATTAGTATGATGGTGAAAAAGAAAGAGAAGAGAGGAACAGTCGACACAGGAGTGGTAGGCGCTGAAAAACTGCCTGTAGATTACCTTGGACTTCGTCATTGGCGTTGGTTGGCACGTCAAGCAAAGAGAAAACTGCTGCGGCTGATGCTATTGCAAATTTTCATCAAGCCCAAAACAGCCAAAACAACAGCTTTAAGTTTCTAGCGCACTATTGACTGACTGGTGTTCTCTGCAATCTTCTTTGCTCACTAACTTTGCTCATCTATCTAGCTAGCTCTTGAACTTGATTTTTGTTCAAAATGGAATATGATATGAGAAGAAAAGGAAAAGATGGAAAACAAAACTGAAAGTATAAAGAAAGTATTTTGTTTTCTATTGATGAACGGTAATTCCTCGACCAAGTAGTTGAAGTTGATGTGGGCGTTATATACAGCCGTTTGTTTGTTTCTTCAATTGACATTCAGTCGATGATGATGCACGATAGTGTGCACAGCGATAAAGCTCACATGTACACACTCCACTAGTCGATGACGAAGTTGATTATGGTATCGGCGAGGGCTGAAAGAATTGTCACTGTTGACGTTATTTAGAAGATGGCACACGAATTATGGTAATTATGATAGTGTGAGTAGAAAAACACAAGACAGCTGCCAATCTTTTTACCGTTAATGACCAATAAAGAGTTATTGATGTTTTTAAAAATAAGTTTTTGTAAACCAGTTGCAATCTCCAGTTCAATTGTAAGTATTCTGCGATTTCTGGAAAAAAAGAGTATGTTACACAAAAGCAGCAAATGAAACAACTTAAATTGGCTGTTTTTCGAGCAATACAAAACATTTATTTTTAAGTTTAAAGTTGATGAGATAAAACTAATTAATCTTTAACTAGAGTGGGTTTTTACTGGCCTATCAAAAAATAAAACAAATATTTTAAAATATGTGATTTTATGGACAAAATTAGTAAATACAAACTCAGTTAACCCAGACTAACTTAATTAATAAAAATAAAAAGAAAAACACTGGGTTTTTTGTACAAACATATTTCTGTAGCAATCATCGTCCATTACCACTATATTTTTTGGCTAGTTGACAATTCAGTCATTTACTGAAGAGTGCGCAGATTTGCATAGCAACTGTGGCCTAAATTGAAAATTTAAATTTAATTTAACTGCAAATGTATAGAGCAGAACAGTGAATGTTAGCAGCAAACAAAGAGAACGTAACAAATTCACTTGTCGCATAGCATTGGTTGCTTTTGTTGAACATTAACAGCAACAACGGTTTTGTCTGCTCAAAGTAGCCATGTGCTGCATCAGCGTGAATCGGCAACAAACGGTGAATTGTTGCTAGTGCTACCATCGGGTTTCCGGATGCTGCTCAGTAAAAGCTATCAATGTCAATGCGTGACAATGGCACTACAATGCCTGCAACAAAACAGGTACAGGGGCAGCAAACTGAAGTTTCACGACCTTCATAGTGGTGCTCATCTGGTGCTGCTTGACATGGTTACCAAAAGGCCAATACCACCACAGCAAACACAAAAGGGCGCCGTTGCAAAGAGAGATACAGCCAATAAGTAACACAAAGATAATCAAGCCATCACTGAATGTTACTTGTAATGATTGTTTTGTATCGAAAACTTATTAACGACATTGGTTTTACAAGGGAGTGATTTTTCTAAATGTACTTTAGATAAACAGAAAAATTAGTGTCACACAAACTCATTATAGTTTATTAAAAAATTTGCCAGTCTGAAATTCACTAGATGCAAAAAATTTTTAACAATTTTTTTAAATGTAAGTTGACAAAAAAAACAATCAAATAAGAAATTTTACAAAATTAGTTATAGAGTTAGTTATAAGCCCAAAAAATATTTTAGTAATGTTTAACTGAATATTTAAGTGATCTATGCAAATTTTTATCAAAAGTTTTTTGTCATTGAAATACTAAAAAACAAATACAAATGCTAATCAAAGTGCAAAATGCAACCGCAAAAAAATAAAAAATAAATCAAAACATTACTGGCAAACAAAAAGACAAAAATAGTGTAAATGGCTACGGTGAAAAACGTTAATGAGATTCACATACACTGCAACAGTATTTGGTAAATGAAAAAAACTGTGCCAAAAAATAGAGAGAGAGCAAGACAGACAGACGAACGCAAATTGAAGCTCCGCAACGGCGCCTAGATAAATTGGCGCCTTCAGTGCTCCTGCTGATGATGAGGATGATGGCAGCGGTGGTTTAACTGTGCTGTCTGCAAGTTGGCCACAGTAGGCGGAACAGCGCTCTTGGGTGAAAAAACGGGAAAGAAACAGTTGTACAATGGTGTTAACATCAGAAGAAAAGGAAGAAGAAGTTCCACTCTGTCGAGGACAGCCTGGTGATGCCCTCAACCATGCACCAAAGGCACCTCAGAGCAGATGCACACATGTGGTTGCCTGCAGAGCAGTGCCGCTAAGAAGCAATGAAAGAGTAGATTCGTTTTGCTGATGACGCCCAAAAGCACACAGACAAACACATGCAGACAAAAGAAAGGCTTCAAATTGTCTTAATTTGTTTATTCTTTTTGACTAAAACAAAAAAGAATCTTCGAATGCCTGCCCCAGCTAGTCTTACCCCACCTAGATTAAAATGCGCAATTGATACGATCTATACTGTTGTCGAGCAAATGCATTCACAATATACGCGGTTGATTAGGCCGTTCAAGTGTAGCTAATTTACCAATAACGAAAAAGTCAAACAACCTCAAGTGTTTCTTTTTGTCAAACAAACAAGCTAAAATCAATTAAAACCAGTCTAATCATTTTTTTTGTTTTCAAAACAGAAAACAAAATTTTTACAAAAAAAATTTATAAAAAAATATGATTTTTTATCATTGTTTTATAATTTGGTAGCAGTTCAAGTGTAGTGCCAACATCAGAACCAACCGTTTATTTGTTAAAAAAACGCACAAAAAAAGTCTCAATAAAAAAAATTTTTTTATTAAAATCTACAATGAGTACACAACAACAAAACTGTCACAAAATAGGTAAAGTAAAAAAACCTTGAATGTTATAGTATGTTTAGTTTTCAAAAAATTAAATAAATTAGCTAAACGTGAAAAAAATAATAAAACGGGCACCTCAGTTAAGCTAACTTTTATAATAGTAAAAAATTAAGCAATTTTGCTTACTTCTAGAAATGTACAAAGAGTGCTGCCAAAAAGTTCTGCAACCATTATGGCAAAAGTGACGACAGTTGCTTCTGCAGTGGCCTAGACGGGAAAGCTGAAGAATGACAGCAACAGGCCGCAGTAGCAGAGTGAGAAAATACTCTGTACAGTAAGCGTTGTGGTAGTACTTGAAGCTGGTGGCAGTGTTATGCCAAAAGTGAAAGCAGTCAGTGGGTTTGTTGTTTTTCAAACACAACAAAACTGTCAAGAGCAGATTGTGGTTATAAAAACGACAGAATGTCAAAGTAAAGTCATTCATTGCGAGAGAATTGCTGAAAATGCAGCAGCACCAATACCAGAAAAAAATTAGTTGTCTAACTAACTGACTAAATAAATGAACAGTTTGTCGTTGTCATTAAATTGTTGCAAATGAGCCTCAAGTGCACACGAGAAGACTTGCAGTGTCAGTAAAGTACAAGCAAAGAAACAAATAAAATTGAAAAAGCAAACAAACAATCAGCAAAAAAGCCAATAACACAAATAGAGTAGCGGCCACCAGGCCGCTGGTGACGTGCCTTTGCTCACGCGAAGTTCGAAACCTCTGTAAATGCTTTATAAGCTGCTCCCTCTACCATTAAAAGTCAGTCTGGACTACGTCATGCTTGTAAATCTCTCTGCGCGTCACCTTACCAAACCGCTTCTATAGCTAATTTGTTGCTAATTGTGCAGCTGAGTGATACTGTTAGTAATTGGCATAAAAAATTAAACTTAAAGTATTAGTTATTCATTAGTATTAAAAAGCAGTATGTTTTGAACACCGAACAACAAAGCACAAACTTCAAACGACAAATAGATTTTCAATACAATTGATTAAAAGTGTAAACTTTTATAATATCAAATGTACTTTAACAAACACGATTTTGATCAAAAAGAATTCATTTAGTTGAAAAATGTGCGTGTTTATAAATCAGAATTATAAAAAATTGTCAGTTAAAAATATCACCACAGACAAACGATCTCCGTGCCTAATTGAAATGTGAAGTTTGCCTTATTGGTTTTTTAGCAAAACTATTTAGTAGTAAAGTAAAAAATTGTACACACAACTGTACAAACGGACAAACGCAATTTTAAAATACAACAAAATAAAATAAAAATGACACTCAAATTTGCAAGTCAGTTTTTCTCACTTTTCAACAAAATCAAACCACTAGTGAGTCTGTCACTTACTTAAATAAATGATCATTTAGGCGGATAATCAAATCTGCAGCAAGCCCTTTTATGGTCTACTGAAAAAGGCTCATAACACCCAGCTGACAAGGAAATTACTGTTTTCAGTTTGCCTAAGAAAAACTTACACATTTATTTTCGATAGATTCTCTGACTAGGTGGAAAGCAAATGGGCGATTGCTAATAGAGAATCTACAAACAAACAAGCAGTAAGTTTATGTTTCTAAAAGAACGACGCCTTAATTTTGCAATTGTCTTTATACATAAAACAATATATGCACTAGAAAGCCAATTACTGAACGCCACAGTGGTCAGTAATCGGGACCCAACTATCGGGTGTTCTGAACAAAAAATACAAAAAAAGAAAACGAGCAAAATATATTGACTTAGATTCGCTGAGAATTTTAGTCAATAATGCTAGTCCAGTGCAATGCAGATAAAATAAGATAAACTAACGTCAAACTTAAATTAAAAAGTGAAAAAGAATTTCCTTTCAAATCGAAAATTCAATTTAAAAATTTTATTTCGGCATTAAAACAAACTTGTAACTAAATTGAAAAAAATTTAACTAAAATTATTTTAGTTGTAATGTAACTTATCGATCTGAAAAAATACTTTAGTAGGGAAAAATAAAAAACAGGAAAAGGCTACTTAATGTACTGAATAACAAAATAAGTAAACTGCAAGTAAATTGTGCAGGTAAGCTTATCGAACGAACAATGAAAACCGAGTAAATTGGTAAAAAAGTTTACAACAAGACAACATAAATAGAGCACAATTGGTCGGGCGAAACTGTGGGTGCATTTTGACAAAGTGATTCCGCTCAGTACAAAAGCACCAGGCACATCATTGACAAATAAAACAAACAAAACGTTAAAAGTGCCGACATTTAAACTGCAAAAGCGCTTTGACATGCGGCTAAGCAACGTTTTCAGAACAGACGCACACACAAACTTCTAGACATGCAGCCGAAAGGGAAAACGCAACGTCAAAATGGCCAAATTAGGCTAGAGGAAAATATTTGTATAAATCAAAAACGTAACCAGAAACCAGTAAACAGAAGAAATGGTAAATGTTTTTCTATTTGAAAAAAGAATCTGCTTTACATCAAGCATAGTCAAGTAAAGTGAACGTTTCAAAAACAACAGCTTCAGTTAGTGAAGCTAAACTTACAGGCGATGTAGTAAGTTGTTGAAAATAGAAAGTTTCAAAATTCTTGAATAATTTATTACTGTAAAAATCAATTGAAAAAACCCAAGGTATCAAGAATTATGAAAAAGAAAAGTTTGATGCACAACTGTACAAAGAAGCTCTCCAGTCAGATTAGTTTGAATTGGCGCAATGACCGGCAAGTGAGTGGTGTGCAATGGCAGTTGATGGCGTCCAGTGGTGCATGTGCATCTGCAGTGAAAGCACGACTGCTTGTCTGTTTGAATACAGTAACAAAACAAAAGATGAAAATGAAGTGGAAAAAATTTAGTGTCAAAAAGTAAAAAGAAAAAGGAGAATTTAGTGTTGCTAGTGGTCGTGATAATAGAAAACACTATCAAAAGCTGTAAGCAACGTTGCAGCAAAGCTTAATGAATGCATAGCGAAGGGACCAAGTCGTGCTTTGTTGCAACTGCTGCGGCTGCTGAGTGAAAGTATCAACAACAGTCGTGGGTGAACAACACTGGTGCCAATTGCCCGGCACTACAACGGTTGCAATGGCGCCAAGTTTCGTGAGCCTTAGCAGCAAACATACTCCTGTGGTTCTCTCACATCTGACTCACGCGGACAGACGAAAACAGACAAGAGACAGGCAGAGACAGAGAACTAGAACAAAACCCGTCTGTAGCATTGCAGTGGAGATTGCAGAAGAAGGAAGCACAGCGCCAGGCGAGTATTCACATGCAGCTATATAACTTGCAACCGTTTTCCCAAAAACTTTCAGATACTGTTTTAAAAAAGAAATATAACAAATTCATGCAACAAAAGGTGCCTGGTAGGCAAACACACAAATTCAAGATTTTTATGGAACGCATTTAAACTTTTGCGGCAAAAAAGCAGCACCAGATGGGAGCGACCGAGACAACACTCTCAGCTACTCATGGATCAATCATTAACTGTTCATTGATTTACTTGGAATAGGCGAACTCAAGGCTTTACAACTTCTTACTCCTTGCACTCAGACTTTCTTTTAGTATTATAACTTTTAGTGACTGATTTGTTCTTAGAGCAAGAAGCAAACTGTGCTAAACTTTCACACAAGTTTTAAACTGTTTTGTTTTATTGCAACAATTATATACAACTAATTTGATTCAATAAAAATAAAATGCTTTCTACTCGCGAGCTCTCTGTGCCCTGAGTCGACGGTGCCGATCAGCCAAATGACACCAGCCTTCAGAATTTGGGTTTACTTGCCTGGTTAATTTGTGAAATATTTGTAAAAAGCTCTGTTCAAATAAGCACTACTACAAAAACAATCCAAAACTATGACTCATTGTGAAATTTCGTAATTACTTCCCGGTAAACTATATCCTAGGTGTTGTCCTTACACCGAATTTGAATTCATTACGTTTGTTTGAACAGGCTTCATACTTACTGCAAACTAACTGCAAGATCAAGCAATGTATTAATTAGTCAAATTTCTAAGTTTACAACAGTTACGGTGTTACTTTGTATTTTTATTTACAGTAATATTAATTTCAATATGCGTCTCAGACTACTGACCTCCTAAATAGTGGCGCTATTTCTACAGCAAATGATATAGGCGTATTCAGAATATTTCCTCATATTTACATAAAAGGTCAGTAGTCTGAGATGCATAATATTTCATTAAATATTTACTTTTTTGACCGGTCAACTTTGGAACCCAACTTTTCTAGAAATGGTTTAGCAGACAAACTTGAGACATTTTTTTACGTTAAACAGCGCAAAAATACCTTTCCTTTTTTTGGGGTTTGTCCAAATCAGGATTTTTTAGAAAAAGGGTATTTACTGCAATGTTTTTACAAAAATTACCAGAACGACAATTTTGGAAATTTTGAGTCAACTTTAGGGTATTTCCAGTGGTTTTAAAAAACTGCAGATTCAAACTCAGCGTGTTTGAATTTGTAAAGTTCAATGGTAAAAACTTTTTTGACAAAAAAAATTTCTTAACTTGTCGTACCATTTTGACAGATTGAAAATCTGACAAAAAAATAAAATTGCTACCGCCCATTTTGCAGCTCAGCTGATACGATGCAAAATCAAAACAACGTTTGTCTGTTGTGTTTTTCAAAAACTTTTTGGCATACAGGCAAAACTCACAGTTCGGACGCGCCAGCAAGTACGGACGATGACAACGCCATCTCGTTTAGTAAAGCAGTTGATTTAATTTTTCTATGCAAAAACATTAGCGTCTGTTGAGACAAAAAGAGCGTTTTATGTCAACATAGACGTTGGCGCCCGCAAGTACGGATGAAAGCTGCGATACAGATTTTGTCCGTACTGTGAGTTTTGCCTGTAATCTGTTTTTGACAGTCGAAGTAAACAATTTGTATTTGGACAAGTTAATATAAAGCCTGTTGCATTGCCATGGTGACCATTTTGAATTCTGTCAACTTGAAGAGCAACTATGATTTGGGAATATTTTCAACAGCGACGGATTCGTTTGTCTACAAAGTTTTTCGCAAAGAACTTGACCGACAAGACAGACAAGACATCCTAGAATTTGAACTAGAAGAAGAAGCGAAAACCGAACCACCACTCAACAACATCAAGCGAAATCAGCAAAAGCCCACACCAAAAAGATGTCAAGGATCGGGAATCAGAAAATACAAAACACCAGCAATAAAAAACAAGAGAGTTATTCCAAAAGTTGAAAACGAGGAGCTCGCTATTCTATATGAATTGAACAAACACGATTACAAAGTTGGCACAATGGACGTTCACATACGCATTGAACCGCTTCCGCCTCTAGAACCTTGTCCGTGCTGTAAATTGCCATTCTGCGAGCCCACCATGGCCCTTTCACACAAGTGCGACTTTACAACCCTACAATTTTATCGCTCTTCAGCAGAGAATAATCTTTAAAACAACATGCTTTGTTTATCAAATTTTTAGCATTTGTGTAATAAAAGCACTTTCATTTCTCAAGTTCTCAAAAATACAGTTAAAATGTTTGATTGCAATGGATTTTGTTTTCTTTGCTCTAAAAAACTTTATAAGTATCTTGATAAAACACCATGTGACTGAAAAAAAATAAAACTAGTTAATTTCTACAATAAGTGTAATTCTTTATTTAGTTTTAAAAGTAAGACCGCACTCTAAAAGTTGCCTAGAGAATAGATGATTTTACACTATATTTTTATCATTTTGCATCATTTGACTAGCCATATTGTTAACAGATATTAAATTTTTTACAAATATTTTAGCTTTACTTGGTTTTACTGTATAAAAGAACATTATTGACCCACAAAATCAAATTAGTACACTTTAAGAGCACTTACAACAACTGTCTGTTGTGTATTTTTGTCTAGATAGATACACGAGAACATTATTACTACTACACATGTTTTCCCTTGTTGAGTCCAGAAGGCCAATCGCCTGGATACGACCACTACTTCCACCTTTTCAATGGCATTATTTGTTTGAAGTGGGCGATTGGTAAGCATCTATACTTCTAGTGATTGGTTTGGGTGTTTGATTACTTCCGCTTTGATAGCGGTTAGAGGACAGTCACGTAACACTAGCAAACCGACGATGTCCACACTGTGGACTCACAACTGATTGACATTGTAGACGTGCTAAACGAAGACCAAGGATTTTTGGACGGTTATAAATGACCTAGCCAAATGAACTGGACTTTTTGCGTGTGTCACTATCCTGAAATTGCCTGCTTAATTACACTAATTACATTACCATCGGAATGGCTCCTGTTATTGTACAGTCGCCGAAAAACTTTATGCTTTGGTAATGGTCAAACCGAAGCTAACAGTGCAGTGCACCTGTCTATCACCGCTCAGTACTCAGTGAGCAGCCAGTTGAAGCCAATCACAACTGTTTTCCCTACTCCCCATAGACATGGGGAAAATTCTATTGTTCTCCAGACAAAACCGTTGATTGCCAGGTGACATTTAGTTGCCCTCATTTGCATTTAATTTATTATGATTATTTTTAAACTACAAAATTAAAAATATAAACTGCTTATAAAATTTTGAAAAATTTTTATACTTTTTACAATATTTTTTTTACTAATTCAAGTACCATTTTATAATAAATTGTTTTGTTGTCGCCCTCTGATGTTTGAGAATTCAATCATAAAAGAAAAATTTTTAAATATACCATACGATTTTTTTGTTTTTTCGTTATTTTGTGACTAAATCATATTGCCACTGATACTAAAAATTAGATTATGTTTTTGTTAGGAAACTTTGTTTATGTTACAGAATACATTTACTGACAACCCAAGCTTGAAGTCATGTTTATGTTTTCTCATTTACTATTAATGAAAAGTAATGATTAAACCACACTTTTTGACAAATGCAATTTACCATAAATTCAGTGGTTTCGCATAAAATTTTACTATAAACCTCTTTACATTAAATTTAACGCTATGGTTTTTATCTATCAATCTAAAAAAGTTTGCATAAATGCATAAGTTATATAAAATAATTCAGATGCAGTAATGCACATAGTGCAAAACAGCTAATTTAATACTAAAACGGTAAAATCTTTTATCAAAAGTTTCCATCAAAGAAAACGCACGCATGAGAAGTTTTGAAAATTTATGGACAAAAAGTGACAGGGCTGGTGCTTAATTGATTAATGTTTCTGTTTTAAAACGCTCTAATGTGAATTACAAAAAACAAATATCCAAGGTTAAAAAGTGTTAAAATCGTTAATGATAAAAATTAAAATAAAAGTAGTTAGTTTTATACTTATTTTAAAACTTTTTTATTTTAACATATCAATAGACTTAGCAAATTGCATGTAAAAATTAAAAAAATTTTTGATTTTACTGAAGACAAACTGTTTTTTGTCAAGATTTAAATAGCACTTAAACATAAAAGTTTAATACAAATATATTTCTTTATTCTTAATATTCTGCCCAAACAAAAGGGTTTTCAGTACAATGAAAAGTGTTTGTAAAGAAATAGTTTGTGCTTATATATTGATCAAACTTGATTACTAGCAAAATTGGAAGTTTGCATCGTGCAGCAAGAAATGAAAAACAAGCAACTAAGCGGAATTAAAAAAGAAGTTTTGCAATTGATGAGCATAGCACTACAATTGATAGTGTTTTTGCAACTGATTTGCTAACAACAATTTTTCTTATTAAACTTTTGTGGTAAACTTGGCCAATCAGTATACTCGTTACCAGTTGCCTTTTGGCAGTTTTCAATTTTAGGCAAATTTAAGTTGGTGAATGATTTTCAAAGTTTGCATTAATGAGCAAAAACAATACACGGATTCAACTACCATGAGCTGATGCGGAAAAAAGTGTACAACAAGCAAACAACAGATTCAACGGTTTGCACTCGGGTTAATTACCTTTGCTATATTTACAAGTAGGCGAGAAAGCTTTCAATTGATTAATCGTTCAGTGGTGAACTGTGAGAAACAGAAAAATCGAGTGAAAGAGATGCTTTCATTGGTGGGCAGAATCAAAAGTGGAACTTGGAAGCATAAACTTGCAGATCATTACCCATTGGTTAGCTTCCTTTAGTAATTCTTGCCCCTTTTCATTTGCCTTTGGATAGCAATAGCTCAATTGGATGCCCATTTGTTTACGTTGTTCTTTTTCTTTTTAGTTGTATTCAACCTCCAATTCCCGTTAGTCAAATAACAGCAGTCACTCGGTCGGCAAATCAGTCATTCGCCGTACACAGCTCCATACGGCCGTCACAGTGTGTTTGTCTGTTTGTTTGTCTGTGTCAGAAGAAATCTATGTTTTTCATTGATGATGATGCTACTTGGTGCCATTGAAACTGTTGCATGCCACTGAATTGAGAGTAAATAAAGGAATCAATCAAAACAGCACAAGAATTTTCACAACAAAATATTTTTCTTTTTAGTTTTGTCTTAATTATTTTTTTGTTTGAGCTCATTTCATTTAACAGCAGCTTTTACGCGGAGACGTTGCAAAGTTGTTATTCCATAATGACGACTCGAGAAACGACCATTGCTATTCCAGTGATTACCGTGGACCCAGAGTCTGGTTCTTCAACCATTAAAGCCTCAACAGTGGTTGAATTTCAAGTGACGCCGGAAATAATGTCTGGCAGCAAAGCACCTGCGCCACGTTCTGTTTTTGAGCGAATAGTTCAGCTTCGCAGTCACATCAGTCCACTCAGTTTCCTCCCACCGCAACTTTTTGTCTACACATGCATCTGTTTGCTTTTCAGTATTACCTTCATTAGTTTCTACCTTTCCCTCACTACAGTGACAGAACACGAGAAATCAATTCGAGTAATAGAAACCTCTTTAGACGATGTCACACCTGACTTTACATCAGGAAAATACGATCTTAAAATGTCCCGTGAAAATGCCGACAAGTTGGCATTGTTGAAAAATGAAAGTAAGTAATCCAATTCTTTTCAGTTTAAAAACTTATCTTACTTTTCATTACAGAATCTAAATATCTCACCTTGGTTGTCGTTACGCTAGTCTCTCTTCCATTTCACGTTTTTGGTTTGGTGGCTGTAACAAAACGTAGTTTCACGCTCACTCTCACCTACTCACTCATATCTTTTATTTTGTTGTGTTTGCAACTAAAAATCAATCTCAACCTTGATGGACACTACTTAACATTGTGGTCATTTGAACTGATATTTTTTATTTTAGCTTCGCCACTGTACTGTATTCGACTGTACTACGAAAAAATAAGAAACCGTTAAAAGTTAAAATGCTTCCGAAAAAAACAGTTGTAATTTTTAAACTTGATTATTCAAACAACAATGTATTTTTAGTAAATTACTTTATCGTTTTTTGCCCAAAAATCATTCTAAAACAATTAAATTATTTAAAAAATTATTAAATTACTTAAATTTTAATTTATAAAAAAACTTTATAAAAATTTAAATATATTTTTAACTCAATTTAAAATTGTTCTAATAGTCAAAAAATTGAAAAATGTTGATAATAAAGACAGTTTTGTAAAATCAATTAATTTGTTAATATTACAATCACAAAAAATGAAAAAAATAAAAGCAAGAAATTGTGGAGCAGGGATCACAATTTATGATTCTGTTCTAGATGAGCCAATTAAGTGGTGCAATGTGATGAACAGTAAAGTTTAGTAAATAAATAAGATAGGAAGTGGTCCAATATATTGCAGTAAATTCAATGAAAATTAGTGCAAAAAGTTTCTGAAGGTGCAAAAAGGATACAGACATTGTTCAAAAATTTAAAAATGACTGAAAATGTGTGTGTGTGTGTGTGAGTGACGATCACAATTGAGTTTGGGAATTGAGATGCAAAGGTCCATTAGGTGTGTGTGTGTGTATGTTTAGTTGTGTGACAAACTGTCAAATTCACTACATGCGCTCCGATTTTGTACCTTTTTTGTGAACTTTGGTGACAATACAATAATGACAAAGAAATTTATCAAAGATTGGCTATTTTTGAGCATTTGCTTTTCGATAGAGCACAACATAAGCAATGAGACGAGCAATGACGGCGTAAGCAGCAAGAAGTGCCATTTCAAAGTGCAAGTCTTCATCATTAAGATTAAAATTCTTCATGATTAACGACGGATTTTGCTTGTCCACCTGGTTCATGAAACGGTCAACTTTGTTGAACAAACTGCCTTGTGAATCTGAACCAAAAAAGCTAACATGCTGGCCAACGCACTCCATCACCTCTTCAACGTCGTCGCCCAGAAGTCTTCTGACCTCCTTCATATCGAAAACTTTAGGCCGCTGGCATCGTCCGTATCCGTAAAGAGTAATCAGCGCCGATTCAAAACACAGTCGATAGTAGGAGAGGTAGGTGAATGGTCGAATAAAGCTAGGAAGCGTATTGATCTGTACAAGTAGACCGGTGAAAAGGAGCATTGGTATCTGAGCAATGGCGGCAAAAATTGATGCGGCATTTACATTGTGCACAAACAATGCTGATATGGCGATTCCTGATAAATGAAAAAAAGATGAAAGGTTAATAGTAATAAATATGGGCAGAAACAAACGATTGGTTTGTGAATTGATAGTGACCTGGGCTCCAAAGTGTTTTATCTGGTCTACTACTGTCCTATTGTACTATCCGCAGTTTGCATTTGAAACTATTTTTTTTAAACTAGCAATCGATTCAGATTTAATAATACTGTACAGTCATGTTGTCTGTTTGCAACAGTTGTACAAATACTAAACTTTTATTGTTGCAGTTACTGCTGTTGATCAATAACAAAAAAAAGATGCAGTGATCTGATAGTGACAAACAATGAAAGTTGTTACAAGAAAGGTTAGTTATTTGTTAGCTGCAATGTGATCGATTATATTACCAAGGTGACTGGTAATTGAAACGTTCTAGAGAACGTGAATTTTCAACACAAGCGCACAAACAGCCGTAATAAATGATGACTCTTAATTAGGAAAATTATGCATTTATTTCCCACTCTACAACTTAATTATAATTTTAAATTAAATGAATCAACTAATCTAAACGTATTTTTTGGCACTAGTAGCAGTTGTTTCAACGGCATAATGATCAAACTTTAAAAATGAAAGTTATAGAATATACTAAAGATACACCTGAAAAGGTAAGCGTAGAAGTAATTTTTCAGAAAAAATGCAAAATGGCATTTGCTCATGGCATAATGCACCCACGCACGAACTCTCATTTCTATTAATAGTTGCAAAAATGCGAGTTTGTTTAGTTAAAAAAGCAAAGCCTTTCAATAAATTGCCTTTTTTGTTAAAGCAATAAGATCAAAATAAGAATTTGCTTGCTTTGAAAATTGCACTACATTCCTTAATTAGTACATTTGTTTCTATTGAAGTTTTTTTAAGATTTCACCTGAGACCAGCGTCGAGCGTCATTGAAATGCAAACATTGAAAATGTCCTTATCACCACTGATCAAAAACAAAAATAAATTCTGAGTAAATAAATGAATAATTGATGTGTTGCTGCTGCTCCTACGCTTGCACCGATTACAGCACCTACAGTCTCTGCAAAAACGACTGGCTGACCAGTAACAACTGGCCGGCAGTGACGCACATAGAATAACTAAGCCACAGTTTAATTTCACTTACCAACACCATCGGCGACTAGTGCAATAAGCACAAGAATGGTAATGAAGTAAAAGAATCGCCACTGTTCCCAAATTTGCCCCGTGATCATGTATGCAGAAGCGCCAAATATGACAGGCACAAGAACGGCTGGCAACAGATTGGTAAGATTCTTTGCCACAAAGTACGAGCTAAAGGAGTACCAGCCGTTAAAGTACTCTTTGTAAAAGACGCCCACTTCCATCGGAAAGGTCAGTATTACGGGCATCATGGAAAGGAAGGCGACAAAGATGATAGCAAAGAAGACAAAACCAAAGTTGAGTATGGCTTGAGCACCTGGTCCCTCAAGGAAAGTGTCTGTCATGGCAAAGGTCTTATTGGAATTATAGTCTGATTTGAGATTCTCCATTAAATGAAGCAGCGAGTCTTGCGAACAGCCATCAGCAGAGCCAATATGGCTGTCGTAGTAGAGGATTATGTTGAGAAAGATTATGGCCACACAGGCAAAGGCGCGCATAAAGTATTCAGTTGGATCGCGAGATGATAAGCGAAGGCAGCGAGTCCAGAGAATCCACGTTTTGTACAACTCCCGTCGTTTTACTTGTTTACGAGACCTGAATATGGAGCAAACAGTATTTTACAATTTAAAAGCAGTTATTTGATAGTATCTCACCTTCGACAAATCTTTCCAATAGAAACAATGTCTGAAGTTGTTTCGCTTGGCCATAAACGAGCCAGTTCCTCGTTTTCATTTTTCCGAACCAGCTCATCATCTTCATCGACACATTTTTCATCATCATCTCCTTTGACAAAACTTGTTTCTTTGACAGCCTCAATGGCCAGCTGAGCATATTTTGGAGGCGCGTTTGAGACGTCGTTGTTGTTATTGTTATTGATCACCAACACTGAGTCGCTCTCATTGCTATAGCCGTTCTGCTGGTGTTTGACTCGCTGTACCTGCACCAGCTTCTTGGTCACCTCAGTGCCGTAATCATTGCTGGCGATTTCCACTACAAAGTCGGCTGGATTGTGGTAGGTTGGACAGGTGAGGTTGAAACGAGAGAGATAGGCGACCAACTGGTCAGTGGGTCCGTCGTAGATGCACTGTCCGTTGACGGCAATAACGTAGATACGATCAAAGTTTTGCAGAATGCGTGCTGTCGGCTGGTGAATTGACGCGGCAATGGCCATCGGCTGCTCCGGATTGTGCGCCAGATCACGCAGCAGTTTGACGCACTGGTGACAGGAAACTGAATCCAGGCCGCTGGTTGGTTCGTCCAAGATGAGTATAGTCGGAGAGTGAATCAGTTCGAGTGCAATGGAAAGGCGTTTTTGCTGGCCTCCAGAGCAGTTTTCGGCTCGTACGTGTTTACAGGACTCTAGGCCTAACTTCTGGATAATAGAGTTGACCAGATTGCGGTGATACGCCTCATCAGTGAGACTTTGGATAAGGCAAGAAAGAATATCGATGGTTAGCACCTGTTTCACTAGACAATGCACGTTAACTCACCTAATGATCAGATCCGAGTCGGGATAAGTAGTTGCATTGTAGACGTTATCATTGTCATCCACTAGCTTCACTTTGAGTCGATTATTGCGCTGGTAATTGCGCAACTGAGAAGCAAAAAGAAGAGTTTCGTAAACGGTGAGACAGGGCATCAGTGAGTCGTCCTGAGCATTATACGCCAGTTTGGTTCGCTTTCCTCCACCAGAGACAACAATCTGCCCACTGACGCCAATCTTTCTCCGGCCTGAAATGCACTCAATCAAGGTGGTTTTTCCGGCTCCACTTGGGCCCATGATGGCGATCAGCTCGCCACTGCGGATGCTGCCGCTGATACTGTCAAGCAGACGGCGATTCTCGTAGCCAGCTGCCACTGAACAAGGCGCTCGTACGTAGTTAGCCCACCGAAAACGGGCCACATCGTAAGAGAGGTTGCGCCAAAAAAGCTCCACATTTTTTGGCTTCTTGATGATGGCATCGCCATTGGTCGTTGGAGCACCGCCGTTTCCGCTCCACCACTGCCTGGCGCCATTCAACCTCTGGTTGAGTGACACAATGAAGCTGCTGCTGTTACCATTGACGATAGCTGCGCCATTGGCTGCTGTTGCTGCTGCAGTGATGCTGGTCGCCGTGGTCATGCTACTGTTGCCTCCATTGTTTACAACTGTTGAGCTGTGGTCGTTGCTGATGCTCGAGCTGAGAAAGACTGGAACATCATCGTTGCCGCTGTTTCCTGACTGCCGATTGTGAATGAAGATGACAGTAGAAGGACTGGAATTTTTGGTTGATGGTTTGAGCAATTTTTCACTTGCACCACTGTCCTCAATGTACTCCTCAACGTCTGCCAAGGCAATAGGCGCAACAGAGGTAAGCTCACCATTTGTGGCTACAATTCCTGTAGAAGGCAAGGCGCCTGAGGTCGAACGACTAGGGAACAGCAGTTGAGAAGGAGGGTTTGGAAGGATGTGCAAGGTGGATGAGTTAGACGGTGGAGAAGAAGAAGAAGTGGAAGAAATTGGAGATGACAAATAAGTAGAGTGATTGGTCGAAGACATAGCTTTTCATTTAATTAAATTTGATTTTAATTTGGTGAAAATAGAAAAATGTAGCATAAGTTTTTATTTTCAACAAAGAAAAGGAGGGTGCTATTCTAATGCTGAAAATACTTCGGAAAAGTGACCTTGACGTAAAAAAAAAATATAAATTGAAATTCTTCAGTCAGAGTAAATCATGTGCCAGTGCACATGATATGATCGCTAAACGATGTTTCTAAAATTGCAAAAGTGACGACAACTGCATAACATTATAAAACAATTTTTAAAAAATAAAGGTTTACTACAAAAATATTTACTGATCGATATGATTTGAACAAAAAATTGAATGTTTAGTTGCAAAAAATATTTTGTTGTATCTATTCTTAGTGTTGCAATTTTTTTATAATAAAAAGCCTTTGTTAGACAAAATTGCAAAAACAACTAAAAATGAAAAAGGCTAGTGAACTCAAATGCTACTCAATTCACAATGCGGGGAAAGTTAAAACAATCTGAATGAAAAGTTAATATGCATTACGGGTTTTAGAGGTAGTTGAACGGCTTCGCACTACCCTCAACCAGTGCAACCATTTTGGTGCAGTGCACAATGAACTTTTTTTGCTAATGCTGTTTTTGTACTTGTCAAACTGGTTAAGTCTGTTTTTTACTTTGCCAGTTCAGAATATTCAACAAAAGTAAAAAAACAAAAGGAAGTACTCACTTGAACTTGACTTTGGCTTGTGTTTTTTTAAACTGCCAAACTAGCTAAACTATAATAAAATGTCAAATAGTTTTCCGTACGTGCTAAGCAGAACAATTGTCAAATTGAAGAAAAACTGTAGCAAAAAACAAAAATGACAAAAGCAGACATCAATCTTTAGGCTGTGTGTGCTGATTCAGTTAAAAAACAAAAAATCAGACTGGCTGTTCACGCAATATTGGCAAAACACTGGCACATGGCGGTAAAGTGTGAATGGAGGTAGTAATAAAAGGGACACTTTCACCACTAAGCACTGTGTGCTGCTGATCACTGCCAACTGCTGAATGCTGTGCCGACTTGCTAGTAGCTGGTAGTGGTCGTCTTGGTTCGATGCCTCATTCGTGATGTGCTCGTCGACGCAACTACCTACACCACCTCCACCACCACCACCATCACGACCAGCGAGAGCATTATCAAAAGTGAACTGGTGTGTACCTCCAATTAGAAAATCACGCTGCGTATATTCTTCTTTACTGTGGTCGTCCAGCAGAAAGGCATCACAACAGCATGAGCCGATACACACACACTCACTCACTTTATCACTGCTACCTTCCTACACTGTCTTTTTCTTTTCTAAAGGTAGATATGCTGCTGATTTCTGCTGCTACTACTCCTGCTGCACGTTTCCTCTCCTTTGACTGCAGTAAGAAGCAGTGAAAAGTGATGGCTAGCACTGACAGTAGTGGATTGCTCCTGTGTCTCAGTGCTTACTGGCAAGCTGACTCAGCGAGTGGGGGAAAAACATCACTGGCCATCGACTGATGATGATAGCGCAATAGACGACGACCACCACCACAACGTGAGAAGTTTAATGACTAAAAACTACCGTGTAGGTAAAGTTTACCAATGCAGTATATCGTGTCCATGAAGGTGTTGCCGAAATGGAAGTAGCGGCAAGGTGTGTAGTTGTGGAGCATTGCAGCATCAACATTCTCAGCAAACTGAAACAGAAACAGACGGCAAACTGAAGACGACAGTCTACGACAGAGAAAGAAAAAGAGTGACCACGAGAATGCTAATGGCACGAGGCATTTGTCGCCGTCACAGAAAAGATTAGAAACTAATAATTGAGGTGTAATTGGAGATTGGCTCACTGAGATGCTCAAATTTCAAAAAAAATTCTAAATTGCTCAAGATAAACGGGGCTAGCTAGTAGCTACTCGGTAGTTTCCACTATAGTGGTAAATTACAAATTGATAACATCAGTGAAAGTAATTTTAGTTTTTTTAATGTTGATGATTCACCACTCTCCACTGACTCAAATTTAGTATAAAAAATCAACTGACCGTGAAAGTGTGTCGGTGGCAGGAGACATAAAGATATGAAGAAGGAAGTGCACTGCAAAAAACGATTGCTGATTGGCGACAAACAGTTTGGTGGTCAGACAAACAGTTGAAGATTCAGTCAGAAGTGTCACAGCTATTGAACATATTCTTCCAATGGCTACGAGGCCAAAGTCAGCCTATCAGTCAGTCAATCAGGCAGGCAGATCTCACGCACACCGAGAGAAAGCAACCGATTCTGGCGTTTGTTTTGGTTCCGTCTTTGCGTCTGACTCTACCGTTGCCGCCTCTGTGCTGTGCAGAGAGTAGTCTTCCTGTGGCTGTTGGTGCTTCTGAGCTGTTGAATTGTACGATGGAAGTAGTATATAGCTGAAGAGTACAACTTGCCGTCTTTTTCTCTCTTTCACTTCATTCAGACGGCACAGTGTAGAAGACTGCGCACGTTGTCTCCCAGTGTTGACTATTAATGGTTGACAGTGTCAAACTGTGCCAGTGGCTGCACTGAAGTCCATCGTTTACAGCGACTGTTTGTCGATTCTGACTACAATCAGCTGTCAGTGTTCGCTGTCCGGTGACGCTGATGGAATCACACTAGTTGGTTGGCACTGCAGTCAGTACTGGAAAAGGACGAGTGGAAAGCGACAAAGAAAAACTGTCCAATGAGCACTGCAAATGCACTGCACTGACGGAGCTGATGGCGGCTAATAAGTGCGTGAGCGAAGGATACTCACTGATTGAACAGATATGATGGGCATATTCACACACCACGCACACCTTTGACACAAGTGCTAAAGAGAAAAGAAGAAAACAGCAGAATCAAATTATAAAGAAGAGCTGCAGTGATGCAGCTAGGTGCTGGTTAAAAAACTAGTGTGCTAAGAATTGCATGTAAACTTGGAGTCACAGTAGTGTGCTTTGCAACATTTCAAGGCCGCTTGAAAAGGAGAACACAATATGCCACAAAAGCAGAGTTAAAAAAAAGTTAAGAGAATGCTGATTAGTAGCACTTACACTTTATTATTGCACTACTACAGTTAGTAGTAAAAAGACTACTACTAATTGTGCTGCTTGTTGAGATGTTACAAGTCTGTTGAACATAACAAAAGAGTGTGTTTGCTGAAAAATAAACAAACTCAAAAATATCATTTGATTAACAAGCAGTAGCTAATGTATATAATGCACTAAAATTGTGCGTAAAAATAGTGATGTTAAAAGCGTTGATGCCATCAATACGTAACATTTAAAAACGCGCCATTTTTAAAAGGCATTAATTTAAAGATTACCATCATTTGCACACACTTAATCAGTTTTACTTTAATGCAGTGGCGCGTCGACTGTCAACCATGACCGGTGTTAATTAGGCAAAATGTGTGAATAATGCGTAACCAGGTAGCACAGACACACGTCAGTGACGGTTCAAGGTTGACGCTCATGCTGCACAATCAAGCACCCACACCAAATGACCGATTCAACAACTTAGTGTTGCTGTACCCAGGACTGAATCGCCAATTTATCAGTACTACTATTGAACTAAGCTAATCAAATAACAATTAATTTTTTACAAAAACAAATCAACTAGGCTGTGTTTAATAATTCTTAATGTGATGCCCTCAACACATATGACAAACAATTAAACGACAAATTTGACAAAAAATATTTTGACATAACCAATAGATTTTGTACTAAGAGCTTAGCAAATAATCGTTGTGTTTGTAATTGAAACAATTTTTATATAAAGTAATAAATACCAATAATATAAATCAAATTATTAAAAATTGACTTGCTCTCATCATTGCAAAAAGTAATTAAAAAATTAAGTACAAAATGACAAAAACCTTTATTTCGTATTCAGTATGAATGAATGACAGTTAAAAACAAACTAAAATGATGATGACTCAGAGAAGGTAGGTAATTTTGAATAGTAAAAAGAAAAGAAAAGAAAAAAACGTTAAGGGATGTGAATCAATTCACTGATGACGCATTTCAACACTGTTCAATATTGATTGTGTTTGTGCTAATGTTTGCTTTAAAAGTCTAGCTAGCTGAGATGTGCTTAATAATGCAAGTACTATTTCTATATAAAGTTTTGTGCAAGTTAAACAGCGCCTTATTTTAAAGTAAAGTTTATTTTGTAAACGTAAGCAGGAAATAACATTTTGAACGTAACAGCCACTGTGAGTTGTTCTAAAAAAAGTTTGTATGATATCAGAGTATTTACCTTTGTGATTACTTGCTCAAAAATATTGATTGGAGAAATCATCAGTCAATTCCATGTTGTAAAAAAATTGATGGTCAAGTTCAGACAACCTACGTTTTAGTTAATTTTTTTTATAATTATTTGCACATTGAGGGGGTTTACTTTTGAGATAGACCTAAAAAGAAAATGTTTCTAAATGACAATTAACTTAGTTAGAAGCAGTACGTATCGATGAACACATTTAAGAAACTGTATAGCTTTTTTTCCAATTACCCTTGAATTTGTACGTAATGTATACTGAAGAAAAAAAAGAGAAAAAATAAAAAGAAAACAAATGAAGGTATCGTTCGACATATAAGGCAAGTTTGAGATAATGATCACTTGCTACTTTTTCCAAAAGAACCTTTGTGCCATCATTGTGGAGTGCACATTCGGTTTACTGAAATTTCACTGATCTTGCTACTACCACTCACACATAATCGATGTAATTATCATTTGTACAATGCTAATTTTTTGCTATAATTTAAGTAATTAAAACTAAAAAATATATTTTATAGGGAGTTTAAAATAACAATAAAACTTATAACTAATATATTTTTTATTTTTATTTTAAAAAGTTTAGAAACTAAAAATAAAATCTTAAGGGGGGACAACGCGCACATAACAACTTTTTTCGAATTTTTAGTTTCCTTT